>ERZ773018.1532-NODE-1532-length-12243-cov-3.626764_pt1 | contig 12243 bp, 12 predicted proteins | sample MGYA00580840_ERZ773018 | MGnify/ENA primary metagenome ERZ773018 (study PRJEB29015, sample SAMEA2738125) | human oral metagenome | biome: human oral; feature: human-associated habitat; material: saliva | place: China | collected 2256 ... | reverse complement strand
CTTCTTACGATCTATTCGACTATAAGAAAATACAAGACTTAGATAAAAACCAATATAATATGTATTTCGGTACTTATATAGATGTATATGAACGAGGTGTTATGATTATAACTATGGGATCTTTATATCTATTAAATATACTAAAACCTAAAAGAGATATAATGTTTACAGTAAGTTTAGATATCTATGCGGATGCTGCATTAGATGTAGACCAATTATTCTATATGGACAGAGATAAGCTTAAAGAGGTGTATAATGCAATCCAATAAACAAATTTATCAACAGATAGTAGATAAGTTTGCTACTACGTTATCAAGTCAGTTTCAGATAGAGAATAAGGAACCTAATTTAGATTACTTCATAGCGTATTGTGAAAGTAATAGAGATGGTTTCTTACCTAAGAGTAAACTTCAGATAGAGAATATAGAATCAGAAGTATTAAAACCATTTAACGATCTAGAACATACTATAGAACGTACAGAAGCTATCTATATTCTTATCCATAACTTCTTTAACACAGTTGCAATAGCATTAGCGAATAGATTATCCCTAGAGAGCGTTATAGAGCTAGAAGATGAACCATTAGTATTTAACGATAATGAAGTTATAAGACAAATAGATCTTTTATTCCATATAGTTAAAAACTCTCAAGATCCTGAACTATTAAAAACAGTAGAAGAAATTTATAGCGATATACGTTATGCTATACAGCAAGTAGTTAAGAACATACAAGATGAGAACTATACTTTATTCTACACTGACTTTACACGTCATAAGTCTGAACACGAATATAGAGGTATACCATATGTAGTTACTAGAGAGCATATGTTCATTAGTCATGAACTTATACTAAGACACATTATCAGATACCACGAAGTTATAAGAACTTTTAATAGGAACAAAGCTGCTATGATAGATCATAAACTAGGTACTGTTGATTATGAGCTACTTAACTTACGTAGAATATCTAATACACCTAACGAAGCTATATTCCGTAGAGAAGCTTTTAAGCCAGAAGTATTTATACAGACATTAGTATCATACTCTATAGCCGATGCTACTAAAAACTTAAAGGCTAAACTATGTCAGTTCTATAATGAAGTCATAGAGAAGATCTTAGAAGTTAAATATCCAGAAGAGTATGCTAGATTACAAGCTGCTGTTGCTCCATTAGTAGAAGCATATACATCTAGAGTAGAACCACCTATGAAAGTTAGCTATATTATTATGTACATAAACGAACTTAAAACACTAGGAGTAAATATAGACATTATTTACGAAATAGCTATGAAAGATCTAGAGTTATGTATCTTAACTAAAGTAGATAAGATTAAAGGTAAGTATCAAGATCTTAGAGGCTATAAAGTAGAAGCTAGATACATTATAGACGATAATAACATATTATCTACTGTATTCGATGTAGAATAAAAAAAGAAGATGAGACAGATAACGTTTAAACGTTATCTGTCTTTCTCTTATATTAACTAACTTTATGTAGATACATTATACCTATCTCTTCTCCCACATGATCATAATGAGTTTCTAAGAACGCACTATGATTCTCTTTTAACTTATCATATGCTTCTTTCATTTTCTTATACACAGGCATAATATAATCTTCTAACCAAACATCTATCTCTACAGCATCTAAGCTATCTATCTCTTCTTGATCTTTTAGTACTTCTTTAAAGAGATCTGTTAAGATACCTTCTTCATATTCATAACCATGTACTAACATAGTATGTAGTAATGCGGATACTGCTCTATCTGCTACATCTTCATGACTATGTAGATAGAAGTAACCTGGTAAGGCAAATAAGTTAGTATACAATGTAGACATACCAGGTTGTTCTTCTCTGCTAAAGAATATAAAATCAGTTACTAGTATTCTCTTATCTAGAGCATCTAAGACATTCATACCAGCTGGTAAACCTAATTGGTTACCAGCCTCTTGTAACATCCTCTCTGCTTCAGTAGCAGCTAACTCATCTTTCTTTTCAGACTGTAAGAATATGTTATATTGTATCAACGCATTACTTAATAACTCTTCTCTCATTTACTTTCCTTATAAGTAGTGTATGTAGTATCTCCAAACTCTCCTCTATGAATATTAGGATCGTCTGCTAACTTAGGTAGTTGTTTTATAGCCCACCATTCAGATCCATCATACGTAGCTCTTTCTATCCAACTACCATCTGAGAATGTTATCCATCCAGCCCAGTTATCAGATCCATATCCACCATCATACCCATTTACTAAATGAGTTATCTCTTCCATTTTATCCCATGGGATAGTATTGCCTTTACCTTCGAATATAAGATCGCCTTTAACTTTCTTACCATCTACTTTAAAGATATTATTAAACTTATGTAAAGCACGTAGTCTATATTCTACTATCTCTTTATCTCCTATTAAATCTAATGTCTCTTGTTTAAAATTAGTCATCTTTCTGTTCCTTTCTTTGTTGTAGATCTCTACTATCTATATAGTAGAGATATGGTTCCATATTCAGTAGCGTAAATAAATACGGATATCTAAATACTTTTTGATCTTCACCGGCTTCTTCTCGTACATATTTATTCAACATGTAGATAGTTTTAACAGCATACATACAGCTATTGTTCATCCAGTCTACTATATGTAAACCATTCTCTAACATTTCAGCATCAGTTACTCCTAAGTCGAAGAACTTATCTATTCCTTCTTTCCTCATAACATCGATATAGAATAAACCTAATGATTTACTATATACTCCGATATCATCTTCTTTAGGTTTATCATGTACTGTTAGATAGCGTAGATGCGTATTGATTAACGTAGTCATGACTATCAGTAAGTCATCTACTAACATAGGATCTATTAGCTTCAATCCTTCAAACCTTAATATCTTTTTATGTATCTCGTTATCAGGACTTAGATCTAACCTATGTATCGGTCCTAACTTATCTATCTTATGTCCATACTCACGTAGTACATTAAGACTATAGTTAGTTATCAGCTCGTTATAGCTAGTATTACCTTTATCATCTCCTGTTAGACTACTGATTAACTCTATAGTAGGCTGACTATCTTGATAATATCTTGTATAGATAGCCATTAACTCTTGTTGTTCTATTATTGGTTGTAGTACCATGTTATTCGCCTTTATTGTTAAAATGTTTAGTCATCCAGTGCGTCATAGCTAATAAAGAATGATTCTCTTTAACTATGCCTTCTAACTCTTCTATAGTCATAGTAGCTTTTAATACACCATCAGCATCGTTCTGCTGGGTAACAGTTATCTCAAACTCAGTACCAGTGAACCTAGCTTTAACGAACTTAAGATAGATACCACTCTCTCGCGATACGTAGCTACTGTCGTTACTAAGTATAGATAACTTAGAGTTAGTATCGTTAAGCTTATATAGAACCCATAGCGTTAATAATATTCTATAAACATCATTGCATGTTACGCCATATGGTTGTATACTTATCCCTGTTAAATACTGACTTAATGTTACATTAACTGTATTAAACCTAGTGCTAACTATAAACTCTGCGTTCTTATATTCTTCTATAACTTTATCATCTGTTAATGACTCAGTTACGAACTCAAGATCTAACGCATCTCTAGCTTGAAACAGTACAGATTTTGTATAGTCTGATTCTGGATTACCAAATGCCATATACACATTCTTACCTTCTATATTAAGGCATCCTAAATCTATAGACATTCCATCAAATGTTAAAACTCTTGCTAACATATTATTCCCCTTCTGATATTTTATTGTACTTAAGAAACATTTCATATTTATCTACTAGGTTATAATAAACCGTATCTAAAGCCCTTAGTTCATAATCATAGTTCCAATTAGGATTAGCCTTAAATATACGAATAGCAGACGTATCTAAAACAGTTTCATAGCGATCTGTCATAGTGGCTAAATCATCAGGATATATTTCCTGTTTAAACCCAGATTTCTTACATTCTGCAGTATAATATTCCCAATATGATAATACCTCTTCTAGAACAGGATCTAAATCACTTGGAACATTATCTCGTATGTATTGGGTATAAGCTTTAAGATCGTTATACTTACTTAAAAACTCTTCATAATCTTCTTTAAAGCCTTCGTATTGTTCTTGTGTATAGTCCATTAGAACTCCTTATCATAAACTTGTTGTAATAGCCATTCGTTAAATGGTTTATTATTGCCTAGTATCATGATTATTGTCTTTTGATCAGGTACTATTAATAGCATATCATGTTTATCTAAATTGAAGTATACTACTTCACCAGGATTAAAAGTAACTGATGTAGTTACTTGTTGGCTTCTGGGTACGTGTGGTGTCGAGTATATAGGTTGGAAAGCCCATTCGTCACTTTCTTTCATTATAGGAAAACATTCAATAGCTATATTATAGTTATTATCATACGCTATAATACTTTTAAACCCTAGTACTGGTTTAATAACAACCATACTATCGTTTTTAAAGGTTATACTATAATCTGCTATTAGATCTAGAAACTCTTGTTCGTTAGACACTTTATAAACATACATTATTCACTCCTTATATGGGATTTAACTATATAAATAATATCTAATTAAAAATAATCAGTACGTATAGACACTTAGTGTCTATACGTACTGTAAATTATTGCTTATTAGCAAAGTTTCTCTCTATGTATTTAAGTAATACATCGGTTATTTTACCATAACCATTAGCTAAGTTAAGAACTATCTGTAAGTTAGTCTTAAAGCCATTAAAAGTTTCCCAGAATGCGTTACCAACTGTACTTTCATCGCCTTTAAGTTTTTCTAGTTCTTGAGTAATACCTATGCCTACAGATGCTATCTCTTGTAAGAATTGTTTCCTAGGCTCTTCAAAGCTCTGCATTTTCTTCAATATATTTTCTAAGAACTTAGGATTCTTATAGTTAGATTCTACTTTATCGAATATTGTTTCAATATCTTGTATATTAGTTCTTAGCGTAACAGATGTAATAACTTTATATTGCGCAGGCTGGAGATATATTAAGTTAATAGATATTTCACCTTCACCGCTATTTGCTGGATATACATAGAAAAGTTTAGCATCATCAGGTACAGTTCGTCTATACTCGGAGTTATGTATACCATTAAGCTTTAATGTTAAGGTATTAATATTGTTAGCTATCATAAAGTCTTTATTAAGATCCTTAAATTCTTTATCTTTAAGAGCGTGTAGTTTATCAATACTATCATCATCTTTAGGTACTCTAATAGCACTCTTTATAGACTCTAATGTAACTTTAGCAACATGATTGCATACTTCTCCTATAGTAGCTTCTAACCACTCAGCGCCGAATGTGAATATGAGTCTCTCGTTATCTGTAAACTCTATTTCTTTATCAGGAGTTGATAAACGAGTAGTTAGTATTCTCTTAATCCTAAATTTAGTTCTGTTAAACATATCCGATAGATATTCAACAAGTTTCTTAAATAGCTCTACTATCTTCTTCCAAGCAGCAGTAGCATATTCTTTTATCTTGCTACCTAAACCTTCTAGTTCTACTTTAATAGCTTCTAAGTTAGCTACAGGATTTTGTTTAATAGATTCTGTAGAAATACCTAGATTCTCTCTTGGTAAACCTATAGCTTTAAAGTAATGGTTAAGAGATTCGTTAACTACTGCAACATCTATAGCCTCTACTTCTTCTGGAGATTCTAAAGACTCTTCAACTTGCTCTAAAGACTCATCTACTCTATCAGCTAGTTCGTCTAGTTCTTCACTATCTTCTACAGTATTCTCAAACTCTATTTCAGCCGTAGTGGCTTCTACTGCATCTATATCAGAAACTTCAGTATCTGAAGTATTATCTTCTACTAATTCATTATCTATACTTTCAAAATTAATATTACCACCATTAGCATTAACATACTTAACACCAAGTGATAATATATTTTTTATAGTATCAGTAAGCTCGTGTAAAACATCGTCTATAGCAAATAGATAATCTTCAACATTTTCATTATCCCTATCCGCTGTAGGTATAGATAATGTCTTTACATTCTTATAGTTATACTGTTCGATAGACGCTATAGACTTATTGATTGTGGCTAGTATCTCTTTAGATAATATAGGTTTTTTAATAACCTCATTTTTATACTTAAACTCCATATTACCTGTTGATTCTAGATCGAAACCACTTGTTGTGTCTGATAAGAATCGGTATTGATAATCGCCATAACGTTCAAATAGTATAGATGTTGGAACAAGTGTGAAGTCTTTAGTGTTTTCAGATACACGTACATATATACCATACGTTTTAATACGAACTCCATCTTCTTCACCATCTATTATGTATTTAGCATAATTTGGTAAATTCAACACTCTTTTATTAAAGAGATCTTTTACAGATGCTACACTATTAAATAAACTAGCATATTGATCTGCTATATGTTTATTTATATCTTCATGTTTAAAATTAGTACCTAATACGAACTTCTTAACATTAGCAAAAGATGTTTTAAATGTTTCTAATGTTTTAATAAAGTTATTCGCGTTACCAAATAGATAATTAAACACGAAGTTAATATTATCAGATTCTGACATTTCAACTTGGTTATCTATGTCTTCTGTAGATACAGTATATGAAGAATCTTCAAGTTTAATATAGACAGACATTATTCCTTCTAGAAGATCATGATATGCTCTAGTTACCCTATCATAGACATCTAGAATAACATTTTGTACTTTATATTCTAATGTATCTTTTTGATATGTACGTGGTTTCTTAGCATCAATCTTCTTATAGAAATCATATGCTTCGCCTATAGCACTATATATCTTATTTAGATCTATAACACCAGATACATTATTTAGGTATTTCTTTCTATCTGTATTAGCTAAACTAATATTAGCTATCTCAGTAACCCAGCTATCAGATTCTTCCATAAAGCCATATATACCTTCATTCTTTTCAGTAGTATCATAACCGAATGTAGCGAAGTCAATAGTTAGATCATCCCTATTGTATTTCTCACGAGTTTTAACATCTACATACATAGCATATGTTTTAAGATATATACCATTGTCTTCGTCAGATCTTACTATGTTGCTAAATCCTTTTTCACCTGGTGTATATAAGTTAAACTCTGAAGAGATATGAGAAATGTTATGTAATACTAATTTATAAACATCCTCTTTATCCATCTTACCATATTTATCTATATTAGATAACATTTTACTTAAATTAGTTATAGTTTCTTTATAACGATCTATAAAGTATTTAAAACTAATTAGTCTACCTTTAAATAAAGCTAAATAACCAAATACTTCTTGATCTAGTGTATCTAGATCAATATCTTTTAATGGTATTATCTTATTAGTTTTACCAGGAACGTTTTTAAAGGTATTCTTAAAAGTATCTGAAATCAATGCTTCTTGGTTAACTCCATTAGGATCATAGACAGTATAATCTGTATTCTCTTTAAAGAACGATTTATCTATCATTATCCCTATTATACCAGAGTCCATAGTTGCAGAACCACCCTCTACAGTATAGTTATGTTTCTTAAGATAAGCATCAAATTTATCAAAATCATCATAAGTTATATTACCATATTCTCCTAAGAATAACAATCCGTTAGGTATATAGTTAATATCATATTTATTATCCAAAAGCATATCGTCATACTCTTTCTTAGGAGTTCTATCATATGTTACTGGACCAAAATCTAAAGTATATGGTCTAAAGCTTTCAGTAACTTTATCTTTCTTAAGTAGATTAGCTAATGCTTTTTGTTCTTGCTCTAGTTTCTTCTTTAGTTTATCTTTACCTTGTTTAGTTAATCGATACTGTATCTCAGCTGGTTTCTTTTTAAAGATATCTAATATCCCTTCCTGATTTACTTTTGCGCCCTTTTTATAAAAACCCATTTGTTTTTCCTTATTAGTATTTCTGTAAAAAATACCGTAGATAGGATATCCTATCTACGGTAGATTAAAAATTATTTAGCTGCTTTAATTACACCAGAAACATACTTGTTAACAAAAGCAACGTAAGAAGCTGCTACACCCAAACCAGTTGATGCGGCATTAATACCTATTCTATGCGCTCTATGGTAGTTGTTAATAGTACCTTTAACTCCAGCATCACCGCTATCAGAGTTTACTACCACCTTAAGTGCATTAGTACCGAATAGAAGGTTAAATATACCACCAGTTTCTTTAAATACCGTATCATAACGTTTAGATACAGTTAAAAGACCATCTATGTATTTATTAGCTAATGCCTTAGATAGAACTAGTCCTTCTGGTGCGTATGGTTTAACAGCATCAGATTTAATAGCCTTTGCATAGCCTACAAAGCTACTAGCAGCATTCTTAACGATCTCACCAACGCCAGGATCTTTAGCATCTACAAATGTTATGATATAACCTGTACTACCGATAAAAGAACCCATAGCGCCAGCTGTTACTGCACTATATTTCTCACTTGCATATTTGCTAAGAAGTTCTTTAGCTATAGCACCAGCTCTACCGCTTAAGTTAACACTTTGGATACCAGTAGTAGCATCTTTATTATTATCTACAACGTTTTTAACAAGCTTTTGAGCGTTATCAGCATATGCAATAACAGCAGAGATATCTCCATTTTTAAATACATCAGCTGCAAAACCACATTTAGCGAAGTTTTTCTCTATAACAGCTTTTGCTTTTTCAGGATCTACATCGTTAGGCAGACTCTCGATTTCTTTCTTAAGCATTTGAGCTGTTGCAGTCATATTACCTAAATATGCTTTAAGTTTAGTAGCTGCTTTCTTAAGTGTTTCTTTAGCTTTATCTACCATATCCCCCATAATACCCTCTAGATTAACTTGTACAGCTTCTAAGTTAGCTTTTAGCTCTTTATAAGCTTGTAGAGAATTAGTATGGATATCCTCTCTAGATACAGTAACCATCTCAGATGGATCTAGACCGATTTGTTTATAGAAATAACGTAGTGCTTCTTGAGCGGCCACTACCTCTTCTACAGGCACTTCAGCCTCTTCGCCCTCTTCTGCTTTAGACTCTGCCTCTGCTAAAACTTCTTTAGTATGGTCGATAGCTTCTTGAAGCTCATCTGCAGTGACTTCACCTTCTTCAAAGTCCTCTGCTAATTCTTTTAGTTCATCAGTAGCATCTTGTAGATCCGAAGAAGCTACATCTTGTTCTACAACATCTTCAACTGTTTGATCTTCAACATCTGAAATGTCAACTGTTTCTGACTCTAGGTTAAGTCTTTTAACTAGTTTATTTAAAGCCATGTTTTGTTCCTTTATTTATTTATATAGATATTTTTATTCTTAGCAGTACCATGTGTAAACTGTGTATTATATACAGCAATCATGATGTTATATAAATCTAAATTGTTAGTTTTAACCCAGGTATCTGTAGGTAGAGCTATATCGTTATCTACATAAGGGATAACGAATGTTTTCAATACCTCTATAAGATATTTTCTATCTACTTTACCTGTATAGTTAATTCTTCTCGACATTATAAACTTACGTTTTTTAAACATAGGATCTGCTAATAGTAGTTGGTTTGTGAAATCGATAGTGTATTGACCTATTATACTTTTATTACCTATTTTACCTAAGCTGGTGTAACTTGCTTCAGTTACACCAAGATCTTTTAGGTACATTTGGATAGTATTATACAAAGTAATCAGCGAGATAGTATCTAAAGTATCTATATTGAATTTATCAATATTACTTTTGAAATCTTCTAATACGCTTATTATTCTATTTGTAAAGACAATCCCACTATCTTCTGTAGATAATGTTACTTTTTTGCTTCATTACCTTTAACAGCTTTAAGATAAGCATTACCGTAAGTAAATACAAACTTAGTTAGGTTATTCATATACGCAGTATATGAAGAAATGCTGTTATTGATAAGGTTTTTAGTTACCCATTTAGTTAGAGCTGAATGATCTTTTAATGTTTTAACACTAGCATTAACTTTATCCATAGATGCTGTAATAGCATTATTCATTGCTAGAATCTTAGTAATGTAACCAGCAGCTAGTTCTTTAGTTAGTTTAAGACCCGCTAGTTTCATACCTTCAATCTCAGTCGTTGATTTATCTGCAAATCTAAGATAAATAGTATTACCACTAGTTTTAATACCCATCAATGGTGATGTTGCAGATGTAATAGCTTCTTTTAGTTTAGGATAACTAAAGTTAGTATCACCAGTTTCTAGACGTTTTGAAACTGCTTGTAGTTCATCTGGACCTTCTCCATTTTTAGCAGCTACAGTAGCAGCGGCTGCATCAGCCGTTAGTTTAACAAATTTAATAAATCTACCTAGATCATCTGGTATTCTAATAAGAGCACCTACGCCACCAAATTTTTCACCATAGGCTTTAATAAACTCGTTACTAGCGGCTGCTGTATCAGCATTTGATGTTTTAGAAATCTCTTGCAATAGACCTTTAAGTTTAGTTTCCCTGCTAGGCCATACTTTAGCAATTTGCTCTTTAATCCATGCGAATGCTTTCAAGATTTGTTCCCAAATCTTCTTAGCGCCTTCACTTACAGTATTCTTAAGCTCTTTCCAGTCCTCTAGGTTCATTTTATAAGCTTCTAGTGGATTGTTTCTGATATCTTCTCTAGATACCTGTATTCTGTTAGGTAGAGTATAGCCAGTTCTCTTCAATACGCTCTTAAGAGCTTCTTGTGCAGCTACGACTTCTTCTACTGGAAGATCACCGTTCTCGTCTAGAACAGATTTATCCTCATCATCATCATCGTCATTAGCTTCAGCTACATCCTCTGGATCTACCTCTCCACCATCTGTATCTTCGCTAGGCTCAGAAGCAGAACCCTCGTCACCTTCTTCAGCAGCTTCACCTGCATCATCACCAAGTGTACCCTCAGCTTCTGCGATAGTAGCTTCAGCCTCTTCGATATGCTCGTCGATCTCTGCTTCTGCCTCTTCAGACTCTTCAAGAGCTTCTTGGTGCTCTTCAACTTCATCAAGGACTTCAACTAGCTCAGCTTCAGCTTCCTCAGCATCTAGTCTCTCCTCGATAGATGGCATAACAACCTCTTCGTCTACGAAGCTAGTGTTCTCAGACTCTAGGTTAAGTTTTTGTGCGAATTTTTTAAGACTCATAATGGTCTCCTTTACGTAAAGATTTTTTAATTCCACTATAGTATACCGTACGTTATACTGGAATTCACTTATAACACTACAGAGAGTACTGGTATCTATATAGATACCAGTACTCTCCAACTATCTTATATTCGAACTTCTTTAAAGATTTTCATAATCTTAGATCTTACTTCTTCTATATCGCCATTAGAAATAACATGTATGTTCTTAGGATATATGTCTACAAGTTCATTAGTAGTACGATCTTTAAGTTTAAGATCCATTAATAGCTTTTTATAAGCTTTACTAACTTCTTCTTGATAGTCATCCTGTTCAAATACCTCTAAAGAAGTTTTCTCTCTAAATGCTCTATCTAATAATCTATTCTTAGCGTCATCTGGATGGGTATTCATATAGAATACTACGTCAGGTTTAACTATCTTATGGAATAGATCTGTTAAGTATCCTATCTTATCACTACTTTCATCAACATAGTTTAATAGCTTATTAAACAATGTACCTTCTTTAGCAGAGTTATAAGCTATAGTACTAAAGATCCATCTGTCAAGTACTATGATATGTCCTTTGTTATCATGCTCTCCAATAACTTTATGCAGCGCTCTAGCTAACTCTAAATAAAGAGTAGCTAACCTATCGTATAGATAAGATTCATTCCAGCTACCATTAGCACATTCTTTAATATTAACTAATGTAAGATTAATCTTATTACACAAATTATTAACAACATCTTGATTTACTAAAGAGGTTATGGTCTTATAGTTAAAATATGCATGGTCACCATTAAGGAAAGAATAATGTGGTCTATCAGTAGTAGCAACAGCTTTAACATAATCTGTTATACTAAAGTAAGTAGCCATAAGACTCTTGTTATTATCTTTAAACTTTTCATTCAGTTGTTGTACTAACAACTTAGCCTGTGTAGATTTACCGGATCCATCGATCCCTTCGAAACATACGATCATTTTTATCTCCTTAAGATATAGATTTCTCTCTTAGAATATCAATACCTAATAAAAAAGATAATGTAGAGTATGAGTAGCATATGCTACTCATACTCTAGTTACTAAACATCTTCTTTACCTTTAAGGATATCATAATCGAATAACACTACAG
>ERZ773018.1530-NODE-1530-length-12249-cov-6.062080_pt1 | contig 12249 bp, 8 predicted proteins | sample MGYA00580840_ERZ773018 | MGnify/ENA primary metagenome ERZ773018 (study PRJEB29015, sample SAMEA2738125) | human oral metagenome | biome: human oral; feature: human-associated habitat; material: saliva | place: China | collected 2256 ... | reverse complement strand
TTCTTAATCAGTTTTAAGGCACAAAAATAATTGAAAATAAAGGAAGTAGAGAGCGTTTTTCTACTTCCTTTTCTTCTTTTTATACCTCAAAAGGGTAAAAAAAATACCTAAAAATAGGTATGGCAAAGAATTGAGAAAGTGTGTATTTTTGCAGACGAAAGTTGGTGGTAACATGAAAAAAACAATTTTTTCGCAACTCGAATCGTCTGCTCTTTTTTCTGGATTAGATGCTAACGACATCGAAAGACACTTGAACACGCTTCGATATAGCGTGAAAAAGGTGCCTGCTAAAACTGTTTTTATATCAGAAAACGACTCTCTTTGCGAAATAATTGTGGTGGTTGAAGGACTTGTTTCAGCTGGAATGAGCACGGCAAAAGGCAAACATTTAATGGTAGATTATTTGAAAGCAGGCACCATGTTGGCTCCTGCTTTTGTGTATTCTGATGAGTGTGAGGTTCCTGTTGAAGTGAAAACGATAGAGAAGAGCGTATTATTTTGTATGTCGAAAGACGACTTTTCACTTCTAATTGGCTTCTGCGAGCCTGTTCGAAACAACTTTATTCATATTCTATCGCATATTAATTTCTTTTTAATTAGCAAGATTCGTATGGTGTATATGAGCTCTATTAAAGAGAAGATTGCCACTTTTTTACTTCGAAAGGCCACCATAATGCATTGCGATTCGATACCTCTTAGTCTGTCGAGAAGGCAACTTGCCGATGTGTTTGGTATTCAAAAAAGCTCGTTAATACGCACTCTTAACGAACTGGAACACGACAATTTAATTTTTGTTCGAGAGAAAGAGATTGTCATTCTCGACGCACATGGCTTGCAAGAGATATTGAAAGGCTAATCCATCTCATTGCTTTTGCACTCTAATCTCAATGCAATTGCACCCTAAAAGCATAGCTATTGCAATGTAAAAGCAATGCTTTTTTAAGGTTTCTTTTATTTGCTTTGATTACCAACTCATTACAACTCTCACTCTCACCGAAATGTTCTTCTTTATTATAATGTAAGAATGAGGAGGTGAAAAGGATAAAAATCCGCTCTTAAAAGCAAGGTGGAGGAGGCGTGTTGCTCTACTTTTTCGTTCAAGCTTCTATCGTAGATCATAAAAAGAAAGGTTCAGTTGAGGCTCTTTTCAATTCTTATTCTCAATAAAATAATTTGCTTTTGGACTTTTAAACATTCTAAGAATGATATACTATTAGTATAAAATAGATTTATTCTGAAAGAATACTACCCTATAAGCATTCTCCATATAAGTTTGCAATTAATGCCTTGCTGTATCTTTTATAATAATGATTAGGAATTCTTCTTATCATTTACTACTGATGTGTTAATGCTTAGCACGTGTAGTGCTATTGGTAAACACCAATCGTGTTAGGCACTAATAAGATTACAATCTATTACTAAAAGGAAAGTAACATATTGTTAAAAAAAAACTCTTTTACCAAAGGAAATAAATATAAAAGTAATAAAAAGAACCGCTCTTTTTCCTTTACCAAACATCTGAATAACTGCTATTTATAGGCTACTACCATTGACAATATAAGGAAAATATGTTAAAAACATAAGGTAAAATGGTGTTAATTCAAATATTATTTATAATTTTGCAAAAAATATAGAATTAAAAGGTAAAAGATTGAGTTAGATAGAGAGGACAAGGTACTGATTCAGGTTTTATTTAGAACTAAGGTCATAAAAACAAAACTACTCTTCTAATCTTATTTTTAATAGCCCACATAATTGCGGGCAAAATACATTTTGTCAAAAATGAGAACTATAGAAACCAGAAAACAAAACTATCTGAAACCCACCATGTCAGTTTGTAGTATCGTTGAAGAAAGCTTTATTTTAGTAGCAAGTCCTGATGTTCGCCCTGGTGGTGACAATGGTGGAAGTGTCAAAGTTATAGACCCGACACCAGACGTTGGCGAAAACGATGACGAGTTGGTAGGATAATTAAATTTTGTTAGATAATTAGAAAAGGTAAAAGATAAAACTAAAGAATAATGAAGAAGACATTTTTCTATCAAGCACTTTCTGCTTTGTTCGTAGGCGGTATGGCATTCTCTACTGTATCTTGTGCGGATGACGAGTTGGGTGAGAACACCAACAATGGCGACACTGAAGCTGTTGTTCGCTTTGACGTAAGCGATTCACAGGAAGACGCACAGACTCGTGGTGCGTTGACACGTGGTGCAATTACTCCAGGTTTGACAGACAAGGACCTTGATGGTCAGAAGTTAGCCGTACAGAGTTCAGAGAATCTCGACGTATGTTTGATTGAAACAACCATCGAAGGTGTTAACCCTGTAAAGCTCGAACCGGGTACACGTGCGAATATCGTTACAACACAAAAGCTTGCCGAATTCTCATCAACTGGTGTTCGTGGTACTGCTGCAAATGCTATTAACCAAGAGTGGTTCAACGAGGAGGAGACAAGTAAAGAAGGTATACTCCATAATACAAGACGTTGGTCATGGTTGCAGCCTCACGGCCGTTTCTATGCTGTCTACCCAGAGAGTACTAACGGCAGTAATGGTATTAAGTTTACTAAGCCAAACGGAACAGCTGCACCAAGTCTTGAGTTTACTGTAAATCCTGACGTGAGAAAGCAGGTAGACCTTATGACTGCTTGCTCTGACAACGTGCATTATGCTACACGTTTCCAGGCACCAAGAACTAATCTTCAGTTCCGTCACGCTTTGACAGCCATTCGTTTTGCTGTGGGTCAGAACCTTTCGTTCAATAAGACAATCAAGGACATCACACTCAAGAACGTATTGCTGAAGAGTAAGTACACACTCTCTAACAAGCTTGACGGCACGGGTGCTGCATGGAATCATAGCGGATACGACACACGTGGAAATGTAACGCTCAGCAACGTGAATTATAACACCAATGAGAATGCAAACAACATTGTAAGAGATAGAAGCATGTATCGTAATCCAAACGAAACCGACCTTAAAAAGTTGGATGACAACTATACCTTCTATATGATTCCACAGGACCTTGATGGTAAGGTTACAGCTGAGGTTCTCTTTACTGATGGCAGTAAAATTACCGTACCTCTCAAAGGCTCTTGGAAGGAAGGTACAACACGTACTTATAAGTTGAGCGAGAAGAATTCTACATGGAAGTACTCTATCAATGCGGAAGTTCTTAACACTGTTGCCTACAACGGCACACAGGCTTATTATCAGATTGAGAGCTACCGTGAGGTAAATCGCACAAAGCAGCCTGTTAAATGGAAGGTTGTTGGATATAGCGTTGACAACGGTACTTCATGGACTACTACCAAGCCATCATGGTTGAAGAGCCTTAGCAAGGAGCAGGGCGATGGTGGAGCCGTAGCAGAACAGGGTACAGCAACCTTGGCTCCAGCAGACATCGTAGACCTTGTAGCAGAGCGCAATAAGGGACTTCAGAACGCTGCACCATTGGGTACAGCCGCTGCACCTTACAACCTCTCAAATGAAACTGGAGCTGCAGCCGTACAGAACACAGCTAACAGCTACCTCATCTCTGCACCAGGACATTATATGATTCCATTGGTATATGGTAATGCTATTAAGAATGGTCAGACAAATAGCAGTGCATATCAAAAGGGAAGCAATGCTAATAATACGCTTAGAAATTTTGTTGACCAAGATGGTAAGGCAATTACAGACCCTTGGATAGAAAAGACCAACAATGGAGCCAATAGAGGAATTGATTTGGCTTGGACTGTATGGTCTGACGAAAAAGATCTTGTTAAGTTAGCTTCTAACAACGGTCTCTACCGTGCTGCAGACGGAAATCTCTATATAAAGTTTGAGGTGACAAAAGAGAATATCAAGAGTGGTAACGCTGTTGTAGCTGTTAAAGGTATTTATCAAATAAAGAGAATTGTAGTAGAAAGAAATCATCGAGGACAAATAATAAGAACTTATGAAGTTCCTGAAAATGTAAACCGCAACCTTTGGTCTTGGCATTTATGGTTTGCACCAAAGAACGCACTCGACAAGATTACAGTTACCAATAAGCAAGGCAATAAGTATGACTTTACCAATGAGGCATTGGGTTGGAAACCTACTGCATGGAAGGGTACACCTTATTCTACTCCACGTACTGTAAAGGTAAAGGTTGAGCAGACATTGGGTAACAATGGTGTTAAGCAGTATGCAGTAATTACCATTACACAGAAACCAGCTACTACCACAAGAACTGGTTATACAACATTGTATCAGTGGGGTCGCAAGGATGCTTTCCCTGGTACAACTGCTACACTTGCTGTCAACACTATCAACTGGAATGCAGGAAGCGAAATGTATATGCAAACTATCCTCCAGAACCCACAAAACTATTACACAGCAGGATATAATGGTAACGTTCTGGATGCTGGAACAGGATTTGCAAAGTACTATACATTCTATAACTTGTGGTCGATGAATAATACTTCAGCGTATGCCGAAAACCAAGCAAACAGCCAGCCTGTTGTAAAGACAATTTACGACCCATCTCCTGTTGGCTTCAGTGTGCCAGCTAATGATGCATTCACAGGTTTCACAGAGAACGGTTTGAATGGTGGAAGAATGAATGTGGATGGTACGGATAATGCACAGACATTTAATAATAACTTCGGTCATAACTTCTGGACCAATAGTAGCAAGACAGAAACCATCTTCTTCCCTGCTGCAGGATTTAGAGAAGCAGGAAACGGAAGTTCTTTGAGCTATTATAGTAAGTTTGGTGATTACTGGACAGCTACCCCTAACGACAACCACAACGGTAATGTTATGGGCTTCGATGTCAACTCAGTTCACCCACTTTACCGCAACATCCGTGCGTTTGCATTCTCTGTTCGCCCAGCTGCAGAGAAGTAAAACAAAGGCTACATAGCAAGCAGCGTAACGCTGTATTTACTATAGTTTACTTGAGTAGGCTGTGTCAAAGTAGGAGTCATCCTATTTTGATGCAGCCTTTTTCGTTGTGTGTAATAGCTCATTAGTAATGAATTTTTATGATAAAGACTACTATTTATCCATATATTCTGTAAGATAGAATTAAACTCACTACCCTTTAACCTTAGATTTTAGCGTTTATATTTTGGTACTTACGCTTTGAAATATCATTACAAAAATATCGTGAAAAGACTTAAAAAACAGACTAAAAACAAGCATCTTTACCATCATCGTAAGTCTTTTGTTATCAATTAGTTGCAAACATGTTTTTTAAAAGGTGCTTAATTAGACTTCAAAAGGGCGTTAGTAAGGGCCTTAAAGGGCATCTTTTAGAAGCCTAAAGGGCGTTAATTCGAAGACTAAAGAGCATCTTTTAAATTTGAACAATGACTTTATTCTTACAAAATAGATTGTTAAGATAGAAAGAAGAACCCATGTTACGACTACCAAGAAATAATGATTAGCCAAAATCACCAAAATTAAGTATTGTGCGACCTATATCTTTTATCTACTTTTGTAGTCGTAAATCGTAAAAATTGAAAGTGTAAGGCTGACTTTATTTGCAGACACCTGCAACTTGGTCTGAAGCCTGAGTAAACCCTTATAGACTCGTTTCCTCCGCTGTGAAGGTAGGGGAGAATTGCATCTATTCATTAAAAACCATTTGTAATCTGACTATATGAACAAATCAAAAGTGAACTATGAAAGACGGATAAGATACTACCTATCCGCCATTCTCCTAAGTTCTTTGTTCTTATTCCCACCCACCTACGTCCATGCAACGTCTGTACATGGACAGGAGACTGTGGAGGATGAGGACAAAGATGTCAAAACATCCGTAACCGTTCGGGTTGTTTCCGAACTGTCACAAGAGCCGCTTATCGGTGCTGTCGTACGCTGTGAAGGCGTTTCAAATCCTTCGGTGACAGACATCGATGGCAGGTGTACGATTAAAATCAAGCGTACTGCCGACCGCTTGAAACTAACGGTTTCCTACGTAGGATATAAGACCGTGACACGTGTTGTCAGCATCCCCGACAACCGCATGATAACCTTACAGCTGAAGGACGATTCTAAGCAATTAGATAATGTCACTGTCACCGCACAGAAACGGCACACGAGTGTCTTGCAACAGTCCTCCGCTATCAGTCAGGAAGCATTGGAAAAAGGTGGTGCAACATCGTTGGCAAAACTCCTTGAAACCATTCCCGGCGTTAGTTCTATCAGTACGGGAAATACGATTGCAAAGCCTGTTATACAAGGTATGCACAGTAGTCGTATTCTCTTGATGAACAATGGTGTACGTTTAGAAAGCCAGAGCTGGGGTGCCGATCACGCACCAGAGCTTGACTATACGGGTTCGAGTATGGTAGAAGTGGTGAAAGGTGCTGAGTGTATTCGCTATGGCTTCGGTGCGATGGGCGGTGTGGTACTCTTGAACGATGCCCCCCTACCCTACGAAAACAAGAAGATTAAGCTGAATGGAAACGTCAACATGGGTTACGATACCAATGCTCGTGGCTTCAGTGGGTCGGGTACTATCGAGACAGGTTATAAGCAGTTTGGTTTGCGCCTACACGGAATGTACACGAAAGGGGGCGACTATCATACAGCCGACTACGTATTGAACAATACGGGATATAACACCATCAGTTTCTCAGCCTTAGCGGGTTGGCAAGGAAAGAAGCTAACGGCAACCCTCTTCTCAAGTATCTACTATCAGCGAAGTGGAATCTATTACGCCAGTAAGATATCCGACCTATCACAGCTAATCAAGCGATTTGAATACGGACGACCTGACCCAGAGACCGTTAAACCCTTCTCTTACGAAATCAAACCACCGTTCCAACAGTCGCAACACGTGACGTTGAAGGGAGAACTGAAATGGGAACTTAATCCTAACCATCACCTAAATTTCACGCTATCCTTCCAAGAGAATCTCCGTCAAGAGTTCGAAAACCGAAAGAAGACACAATGGAGTTGGATTCCAATGCAGGACTTGATGCTGAAAACCTATAAGTTCGACGTACTTTGGCAAGCGAAATGGAAACTATGGAAGATGACAACTGACGCTGGTCTTTCTAACACTTACCAAACGAATTTCAACTACCCGGGCACCAAACAGCCTGCTTTCGTTCCTAACTTTGCAGCCCTTTCGATGGGTGGATATTTCCTTCATAAGGCAGAGTTTGGTAAGTTGCAGTGTGCGCTCGGTATGCGTTACGACTTCCGTGTGTTGTCGGTCAATGGCTATAGCAGCCTCAGCAACTACACCTACTACGATGACTTCAAACTTTATAGTAACTTCACGATGAGCCTTGCCACCCACTATCAGTTCAGTGACAAGTGGGATGCACGTGCAAATATCGGTTGGTCATGGCGTCCACCAGATATCAACGAGCTCTATGCTATTGGCTTACAAGACGGTTCCTATTGGGTAGTAGGCAACAAGAATCTTGCCAGTGAGCGTGGTTATAAACTCGTGTTAGGAACGAAGTATAGGAATACATGGTTCTCGGTAGAGCCAAGTATCTTCTTCCAGCGTATCAATAGCTATATCTACGACCACATCGGAACAGGTAAGGACCGCTTCCATAACCATCCGAGTGGTAAGTATCCGAAGTTTATCTACGACCAAGACGATGTGAAACTCTATGGTGGTGATATCGAGGCAACCGTGAAGCCGCTGCAAGGACTGACCTTTGTCGGCAAGGGAGAATGGATGTTTGCACGCAACTTGACCCATAACGACTGGTTGCCTTTCATGCCGTCAGACCGTTACGGACTCTCTGCCACCTACGACCTCCCACTATCGAAGAGTCATAAATATCATTCATCGCTGTCGCTCTCAGGTATCTATGTGACCAAGCAAACCCGCTTTGATCCCGATAAAGACCTCGTTCCCGACTCGCCACCAGCCTATTTCCTACTGAATGGTACGGCTGAGTTCCGCATCGGACTGCCACAGAATAGAGAGTTGAAGTTTATGGTTGTCGGTGATAACATCCTCAATGCACTCTATAAGGAGTACACCGACCGCTTCAGATACTACGCCCATGAGCGTGGCGCAAACTTCTCTTTACGTACATTGTTTAAGTTCTAATTAGCTGAAAAAGAATATGAAACTATATAAAGACATACGCCTCATACTTGCCACGGCAGCAGTGGGACTCCTCTTCGGAAGTTGCTCTAACGACCAAGTAGACGATTTCTTCAAAAAGATTATACAAGCTCCTCCTTCCTCTATTGAGCGAGATGTGAAGGGACATGAGCAGATTTATGCCGTTCATGCCATCTTGAGAATGGGCTATAAGGGGGGAATGATTGGTGTTGGACCAGACGGAAACGACTCTATTCGAGCATATAACACCTATCATCTCGTCAGTGGTGCGACCTCTATCCCTGTCATGCAGGAGATTGATATCGCCAAGGATGACGACGGACAGATGACGATTACGACAGAGCGCGACTGCTTTGACGTGATTGCTTCAGACGATATCTACTATGGATTGGAGCTGAAATACTATGACCAAAACGGTATGCTCATCAATCATCAGTTCTCTGGTTATCCCTTCATGAAGGACAAAGATGGCTATAACGTTCCTGATGAAGACAACGCAACACTCCTTGTTCACCAACACTTCTTCGGTATTGGTAACGCTTCTTTGAACAAAGCAGTGGCAGATAGTAGCTCTGCAGGGCGTGGACAGGAGGTGCGTGGATTGCAAATGGCATACCCACGATCGTTGGCTTCACTACCTACTTATTATGACCGATACACCTTTAAAGAGAAAGGAGGAGCACTGGAAGCTGCCACTAAATTCTCAACTTCAAACATCTATGTCCCTGATGGCTACACGTTGGGGCAGAATTTAGTGCCGTTTGATAGTGAGTTGGCATGGAAGTCTATTGAGGTATCGGGTAAGCCAGAGGCTTTGCAGCCTTATAACTTCGGTGGAAAGACTTATCACCTCTACAAAACTATTGATCCAATGGAGCTAAATAAGATTACACCAGAGGTCTTTACATACGAGTATCGTGACACGGATCCAGTGGAAGAAGAACTCGGAAAACTTTTTACAGAAGCCTATAACGATGACTTCACCGACCCAGATACTGAGTCACCCCGCCAGCGTTATGGTCATACTGTGGGATTACTGCGTCAGAAACGCAGCTTAGACTTCGGCTCAGACATGGACCGCTTGGGCTTTAAGGGTATCATGCAGTTCCACAAATCAGACATTGCTTTCCAGCTACAAGTGCGCATTTGCCACATTCTTAACAAAGGACAGCAGCACGTGGGAGAGTCGGAAAAGCCTGCAAAGTATTGCAATACGAACAATAGTGAGAATAGCTTCCTATGGGATTTCAACCAGTTACAACCCGGTTGGGATAGCTTTGATATTGACTATCCACTGTCTGTTCGTGTGATAGCCAATACCAAGGACGGTGAAGACAAGTGTTTTGAAGATGTCAAGCGATTCTATCCTGCTGCCAACAAGGCACAGCTCTGGCGTATGCTGACACAACCACAAGACTTCTTCACACAGTACAGACATAACGTAGTATTGATGTAAAAACGAATTGGGAAGATGAATAAGATATTCAAGAGCATTCTTTTATTATCATGCGTTGCCGTAGTTTTCACTTCATGTGACAACTTTGTGTTTGGCAATGTACATGTTGATTATAACGAAAATCCCTTAGAAAGCAAGGGATTAGCACGTAGTGGTGCAGACCGTTATGTAGATAGTCTGTCGAAAGTTAAGGTCTCTGAGCAGGTGAATAACCCCGACCCAAACGGAGCCTTCAATGGTTGGGCAACCTGTTTGGCTATGTTTAAGGAGGGACACTCCCACGGTGACGGTATGATGCATGGTAACTTCGTCTATCAGAACGCCCCATGGAAGCAGGAGGAGTTTGTCATTATCCGCAACAATACGGCAAAATGGCCTACGGTTGAGGTGCAACGCCAGAGTACGGTGACGTATCTTGAACAGAGCGATGGTAAGACTGGACCCGATTACATCCGTATCATCGGTGGAAAACTGAAACGTTGGGGACTCTGTCTCTACTTCTTCGATAAGGAGGGTAAGCTGATGAACGACAATATTCTCGACCACTCTGATGAGTATCAGATATTCTTCACGGTGAGCGAGGTCGACGATAAGGGTAACCCTTACGAGGTGATGGACTGCCGAGGAACGTGGAAACCAAAGAAGAACAAGTTTGGTGACTGGAAAAAGGGTGGTACAGTCGACACGACACCAGTGCCTTCTCCGCTCTTTGCGAATAAGACAACGTGGAAGGAACGTGCCGAACTGACTCCGAAGATATTTGAATATACCTATCGTGACACGTGGATTCATAACGCAATGGCTGACGGAGCACGTGAGTTGTTCAACCAACGTCTGCTCCCTCCGTTGACCCGTGAGGATGCTGATTGGGCTGTTGCACCTTACGACCAAGACCGTGTAGGACTGAAGGGACACTTCAACTTCGACATTGATGCCGATGAAAACGATGAGTTACATCAAGAGTGGCCATTAGAGATTACACGTCGTACAGACCCAGCAACGGGTGAGGCAGGTCGTTATACACGTCCATCATATCTCTTGCCAAAGTTCTATCTGTCTGTAAGAGTGATGAAATGCCCGAAAGGAAAGAAGGCTTTGATACCGAAGGACGAGTATCTTAATCGCCATTCAACCTATGTCTTCCGTAGTCCGTTCATCTGTTCAGAGGCTTACAACCCTGACGAACCAAAGGAGTATGGGGCTGATTCAGAATGGAAGGAGCTTTTCCGCTTTAATATCCCTATCAAGGTGTTCTGCAGTAGCTTTGACACTGACCCAACAACCATCGACCCGAACGACCCACTCTATTTCTACTTAGGTCACGAAATAGGCTTATCTTCATTAGATGCGTTGGAAGCTTCGCAGAATGTACAGACCCACGGCATTGGCGGTGGCTCTGGTTTCGGAAACTGGTTCTTGTAACATGGACAGAGGGAGAGGACAGAGTCGTCGCTAAGGAATTATCTATACGTCTGTAACTCACAATCTATTCCTCTCGTGACAACCGTCCCTCCCACTGCTCACAGTGGTATAAACATAAAAAGAAGAAAACAAATGATGAAAAAGAAAATAACTGCGTACCTGCTTCTTAGCCTTATGCTTTTAGGGCTGAACGGCTGTACGCGTAATGAAATGCCTGTGAAGCAATCCACTTCTAAGACAAAGTTAGACCACTTGATTATCAAGGAAGTGTTCTATGTTGGTCATTATTGGTATCGTGATGTACGTGCTTGGGGCATGAAGAATTTGAACCAGATGTACAATGACGATCAGTATATCGCTATCTTTAACCCTACGGATGAGGTGAAATATCTTGACGGATTGGCCTTGTGTGTCAATGCCATTGAACCGAGCAAAGCCATCCAGTTCGCACCCAAAGACGATTTTGTTAATCGGTATTATGGTGCATCGGGTATCTCTTATTTCCCCGGCAAGGGCAATGACTATCCAGTGAAGCCGGGACAGACCATTATCATAGCAAAGTATGCCATCGACCACAAGGCTAAGTTTGAAGCTGAATTGGAGGGCGAGGACCTGAGTATGTATGGCGGACTAAATGCCTTTTTGGACCTGAGTAAGGCTGATTTCGAATGGACAAATAGCAACTATGATCCCGGACGGAAGAACAATCCGAACGTTCCAGACATGAATGCCATCCTAACATCTACCGATGCCAGCGGCAATATTGGTCCTGCTTACGAGTTCTCTCATATCTCTGAGAGCAACGGTATTGCCTTGATAAAATTGCCTTGGACACCAGAGGAATTCAAGAAGAACTATGCTGAGACAAAGGATAGCAAGGGTTATCTGCATTACATCACCGTGACCAGTAGTGCCTTCGGTGACTTCTATGCCATCGAAATACCCTTCGAGTGTGTCATCGACTGTATCACCATCTGTCCTCGTCGTATGTTCCAGATGCGCCCAAGCAAATTAGACAGAGGCTACAATGCCGTTACCGACATCTCTTTCTCAGGTTTAAAACAAAGCGACTACCCCATATCTTCTGGCCTTGCATTAGTAAGAAAGTGGGATGGTAAGAAATTCGTGGATGACAACAACACAACCGCTGATTTTGAAGTAAAAGTCGCATCACTATCAAGAAAGGATGAGAAAGGAAACGCAATAAAGTAACAAATAAGAAACGGCTGTAAGGTATTAGAAGCGACTAAAGGTAAAAAGATAAAAGGATAATAAGGCTGTGTCAAAGTAGGAGT
>ERZ773018.1528-NODE-1528-length-12254-cov-5.413067_pt1 | contig 12254 bp, 7 predicted proteins | sample MGYA00580840_ERZ773018 | MGnify/ENA primary metagenome ERZ773018 (study PRJEB29015, sample SAMEA2738125) | human oral metagenome | biome: human oral; feature: human-associated habitat; material: saliva | place: China | collected 2256 ... | reverse complement strand
ATGGCATCTGTGGTAAAATACCTTTATTCGCAAGAGTTTTTACAGCACATCAAGGTTCTTTCCTCAAAAGTAGTAAATTGGTAGTAAATTCAACTTGTACTCTTGCAAATATCCTTGTATTTCAAGGAGTTTGAGGGTTAATTATTAAAGTTTGAGAGAAATATTTAAAAAAATATAAAAGGTATCAAAAAAATTATTGAAAATTTTATATAAAAATAAAATACTTCACGTCATAGCTCTTTGTAAAGTAAAGCCCCCTAGACGTCATCTCGAGCGTAGCCGAGAGATCTCCTAAAGCCCCGTGCTTGCAAACAAAAGCAGGTCTGACGTAGTCATTGCGTACAATGACTCTGGAGATTTCATAAAGCTCTTTGTCATTAAATTTTTTAAAAAATTTTTTCATTTCATAAATATTTCATTTTCATTTCATAAATATTTCATAAATCTGGTTTAAAATAGCTACTGTAAAGAAAATACTTTGAAATTAAAAAATTAATTCAAGTATTTTTTTACTGACTTAATTTAAATAAAGTTAAGGAGGAATGGTATATTTCTATAATTTAGAATATAGGGGGACATCCCGTAAAATAATTATATTTAAAATAAATTTGAGAGAGGGGAGCTGAATAAGACAGTGGTAAAAAATGCGATAGCATATGTTTTAAGAAAAAAAAATAGAACGCTGATAGTTTTTATTATTTTGACAGTAGTGCTTTCTTGCTTATATGCATGTTTAAATATTTTGAAATCAGGTACTAGCCTGGAGAAGTCTTTATATAAATCTTCAAATTCATCTTCAACGATAGCCAAAAAAGACAGTCAAGTATATTTTGATAAGAATGAATTTAAAGGAATAAATGATATAAAGGAAATTGAAGAAGTTGTTTCTCAATATGAAGGTCTGGCAAGATTGTCAAATACAAATGCTGTAGATAGTGGGCAACAAATCACTAGAGATGATATTCCAAGTTATTTAAAAAATGTTGTTTCAATACAAGCTACAAGCAATGTAAAAAGAAATGTTTTGTTTAATAGTGGAGTTTTTGCAATAAAAGAGGGAAGAAATATTGAAAAAAATGATAAAGACAAAATATTAGTTCATGAAGAGTTTGCTGAAAAGAACAAGTTAAAAGTAGGCGATAAAATTAGTTTAGAGTTTGTAGATCCAAATCAAACTGACAAGAGTAATAAGAAATATGAATTTGAAATTGTTGGAATTTTTTCAGGAAAGAAACAGGAAAAACAAACTGGATTAACTTCAGATTTGAGTGAAAATACAATGTTTACAGATTATGATTCTGCACAAAAGGCATTAAATGTTGAAGGAAATAAACAACTAGTAAATAAGTTGACATTTTTCTCGGGAACTCCTGAAAATATGGACGAGGCGATAAATAAGGTTAAAAAACTTAATGTCGATTGGGAAAAATCTTATACAGTTGATAAAGAGGCAAATGCCTTTAAAGATGCTCTTGAGTCATTAAATGGTGTTAAACATATTATAAGAATAATGACTTTTGCAATTATGATTGGTGGTTCTGTAGTTCTTTCATTGATATTGATACTATGGTTAAGAGAAAGAATTTACGAAATTGGAATTTTATTATCCATTGGGGTAAGTAAGTTTAAAATTGTAACTCAATTTATAATGGAATTAATATTTATATCACTTCCGGCAATTCTGGTATCTTTGATATTTGGAAATCTGGTAGTAAATCAAATTATTGGTGGGTTGATTAGTTCAGAGGATACGACATCAATTACATCTAATTTTGTAAGTAATGGATATAATATGAACAATTTAATAACTTTTGCACAAAGTTATGGAGTTTTAGTGCTAATTATTGTTTTATCAGTAGTTTTTGCATCAGGATTGATTTTAGTTAAGAAACCGAAAGAAATTTTATCACAAATTAGTTAGGAGGAAGTAAATGAATATATTAGAAATCAAAAATGTAACATATAGTTATGCGAATTCAAAAGAAAAAGTTTTATCATTAATAAATCAAGGATTTGAACTTGGGAAATTTTATGCAATTATCGGGAAATCCGGAACAGGAAAGTCAACATTACTTTCATTGTTAGCCGGATTGGATAAACCGAATAGCGGAGAAATTTTGTTCAAAGATGAAAATATAGAGAAAGCAGGTTATAGTAATCACAGAAAAAATAACATATCTCTTGTATTCCAAAACTATAATCTTATAGATTATTTATCACCATTGGAAAATATCAGATTGGTAAATAGTAAAGCATCTGAGGATATATTACTTGAATTGGGACTTGATAGAACTCAAGTAAGAAGAAATGTAATGAAGCTTTCAGGTGGGCAACAACAAAGAGTTGCTATTGCAAGAGCTTTAGTATCAGAAGCACCGGTTATTTTAGCGGATGAACCTACAGGTAACTTGGATGAAACTACAGCCGGAGAAATAATAGAAGTATTGAAGAAATTGGCTAAAGAAAGAAATAAATGTGTAATAGTAGTAACTCATAGTAAAGAAGTTGCAAGTGCAGCTGATACAATACTGGAACTTAATAATAAAAGATTAAAAGAAGTAACAAAAAATAAGTAGGAGGTAAGCGATGTTAAAAAATGCTTTTGCGTACGTAACTAGAAAGAGTTTAAAATCGTTAATTATATTATTAATTATCTTATCAATGTCAGCACTTAGCTTGATAAGTTTATCTATAAAAGATGCTACTAATAAGGCATCAGAAGAAACTTTTGGAAACATTACAAACAGTTTTACAATGGAAATTAATAGAAGAGTAAATCAAGGTACTGCCAGAGGTGGTGGTAATGTAAGAGGTCAAGATATCAAAAAAATTGTTGATTCCGGACATGTGGATAATTTTGTTAAGAGAATTAACAGTGTTGCCAACTTGGACGACAACTTAGATATTGTAGAAGCACCGGGTGCTTCACGAAACGAATCTGCAGAAAGAGCTAAAAACTTCAAAAGAGCAGTTATGTTAACAGGTGTAAACAGTTCTCAAAAAGAGACAAAATTTGTTTCAGGTGCATATAAATTAGTTGAAGGTGAACATTTAACTAGTGAAGATAAAAATAAAATTTTAATGCACAAAGATTTAGCTGCAAAGAATAATTTGAAAGTTGGAGACAAAATCAAATTAAAATCAAATGTTTACGATGCGGATAATGAAAAGAAAGCAAATGAAACTGTTGAAGTAGAAATTAAAGGGCTTTTTGACGGACATGGAAAAAGTGCAGTAACTTATTCACAAGAACTTTATGAAAACACTTTAATTACAGATGTTCATACAGCAGCTAAAGTTTATGGAAATACTGAAGATACAGCAACATATCAAGATGCAACATTCTTTGTAAAAGGTAACAGAAATTTAGATCAAGTAATAAAAGATCTTAAAAAATTGGATATTAACTGGAGATCATATAATTTAATTAAGAGTTCTTCAAACTTCCCTGCATTACAAAAATCTATTTCCGGAATATATTCAATTGCAAATCAATTATTTGCAGGTTCTCTAATATTCGCAGGCATAGTAGTTACATTATTGTTATTCTTATGGATGAATGCCAGAAAGAAAGAAATTGCAGTATTGTTATCAATAGGAATTTCTAAAACTAAGATATTTGGACAATTTGCCATTGAGTTGCTTTTCGTTGCAATACCGGCATTTATAGGTTCATATTTCTTAGCAGGTTATACAGGAAAAATACTTGGAAACAGCATATTGAAGAAAGTTACAGGAAGTATTGCAAAACAAATTGCAAGACAGTCAGCATCAACAAAATTGGGTGGTGGAGCTGAGGTTGACGGATTTAATAAGACACTTACAAGTTTAGATGTTAATATTAATCCAAAAGCTCTCCTTTATGTAGTATTGTTTATGACAATAGTACTTGCAATCGCGTTAATAATATCTTCTTCAAATATTTTAAGAAAGAAACCAAAAGACTTATTAATCGATACAAAATAGTTTTTTTAAATATGGGGGTACTTCGTAATTGTTGTACGAGAACGAAAATTATCGGTGTATATACATCGATAATTTTCGCCTTTTATGGTATACTATATTTTGGGTAATATTTAATATAAATATGGCAAAATTTAGTTTTATATAAGAGGAGGACCTTATGAAAATACTTGTTGTTGAGGACGACCAATTTATCAGAGAGGGAATTTCTGAATATTTATCCGAATTCGGTTATGAGATTATTCAAGCAAAAGATGGGCAGGAAGCTCTAATAAATTTTAATAACAATGATATTAATTTGGTAATTTTAGATATTCAAATTCCATTTCTAAACGGATTGGAAGTCTTAAAAGAAATCAGAAAAAAAAGTAAATTACCTGTCCTCATGTTGACAGCATTTAATGATGAAGAATACAAAATAAATGCCTTTTCAAGTTTGGCAGATGGTTATATGGAAAAGCCGTTTTCGCTACCGGTTTTAAAAGCTAGGATTGATTCTTTGATTAAAAGGCATTATAGTGGTCAAGAAAAATTTGAATATAAAGATGCTGAAGTTAATTTCACAAGTTACACAGCCAAGTACAATGGCGAGGATGTGGATATAAATGCAAAAGAACTTGAAATATTAAAATATTTATTGGAAAATGAAGGACATGCTTTGACCAGAGCACAGATAATAGATAATGTGTGGAAAGAAACGGATGAAATTCCTTTTGATAGAGTTATAGATGTATATATAAAAGAATTGAGGAAAAAGCTGGGATTAGATTGTATTGTAACAATCAGGAACGTAGGTTATAAGCTGGAGAGAAAATGAAGAATTTAAAAATATTTCCAAAAATGTTTCTGCAGACATTTGGAATTCTTGGAACTGTAATTGTTTTAATACATTTGCTGGTATTTTTTATTTTCCCGAGAACTTACTTGGAAACGAGAAAGCAGGAGCTTTATGCAAAAGCGGATGAAATTTCCAATAGTATTCAAGGAAAAGATAGGAAATTTGTCGAACAGTCTTTGGAATTTTATTCTAAAAGCAGTGATATAAAAGCACTCATAAAAGGACAAACCGGAGATGATGAACTGCAAGTTGGCGATGACCTTAATGTCAATTTAAAGAGCGGTAATAATTCTTTAATCATTGAAGAGAGAGAAATAGAATTAAAAAACGGAGAAAAAATATCTATACAGTTTATTTCCACTGCAGACATGAAAAAAGATGCAAAAGAATTGAGTTTTAAATTCTTACCATATTCATTATTTATATCTTTCGTTTTTTCTATTATAGTTTCTCTTATCTATGCAAAGGCGATAACTAATAATATAAATGAAATAAAAAATGCTACAAAAAAGATGATGCGATTAGATAGAACGGCTTATTTGAAAATTAATTCTACTAATGAAGTCGGCGAATTAAAAGAACAGATTAACGATTTGTATAACACTCTTTTAAAATTGATAGATGACTTAGAACTTAAAAATGAAGAAATCATAAAACTTGAAAAACTAAAATACGATTTTTTCAGAGGTACATCTCATGAGCTAAAAACACCTCTTGCAAGTCTAAAAATAATATTGGAAAATATGAAATACAATATTGGAAAATATAAAAATAGAGATTTGTATATTGAAAATTGTATTGAAATAGTTGATCATTTGACAAGAAGCATTTCACAAATGTTATCAGTTTCTTCTTTTGAACATTTAAAAGACGATGAAGAAATAATAGTTGTTAATGATATATTGGAAGATGTATTGAAACAGTATATGTTACTTGCAAATCACAAAAACATAAAAGTCAATAATTATTTGAAAAATGAAAAAATCTATATAGGAATGACAGCTCTTAAAATTGTACTATCCAATTTGGTAAACAATGCAGTCAAATATTCTGATGAAGGCGGTGTAATAAACATCGGGACAAAAGATGATTGGCTTTATATTGAAAATTCCTACAAGGATAATAAAGATTTAGATATAAATAAAATATTTGAAATAAATTTCAACCTAAACAAAGAAAATAGTAATGGTTTAGGATTATACATTGTAAAAAACATCTTATTAAACTACGGAATAAAATACAAAGTAGAAAAAAACGAAATAGGAATTGTATTTTTAATTGAATTATCCGGCAATATGGATAAATAAATATTTTAGTAAATTTTTATAATAATAAAGAAAAAATAGAATTATATATGAAATTAGGAGAGAAATATGAAGAATTTATTAAAAATTATTTCAAAAAAAAGACAGAACGGAAATAAAAAGCCCAAATGGAATATGAGAAAATTATCAATAGGTTTAGTTTCTTGTTTACTTGGGTTTAGTATGCTCATTAATTCGGGGGCAAATGTATATGCAAAAGAAGTTTTGAATGAAAATGATAAGGCTAATATGAGAGATTCAGGCAAAAAAGTTGAAGATTCTACTGGAACAAAAAATTCTAAATTGCCTAAAGATAAAAAATTGACAATAGATGAAAAAAGCAAAGATTTAATAACAGGTAAAAAAGATAAAAAGTTAGATACTGATAAAAAAGAAAAAGCAACAATTACACATCCGGATAAGACGAATGAAAAAACCCATGTGAATAAATTAGTTGAAGAGAAAAATAATAAGATAAAGACTGCGACACCTACGAATCTTAAACAAGATTATGATGATATTACAAGTAAAGAAGTAATTGTAGGAAAAGCACCTGCAAACTCAGATATTAAGTTAAAAAATAGTAAAGGCACTGTTTTAGCGACTACAAAAGCAAAAACTGACGGAACATTCTCAATTACAATTCCAAATACAGTGAAACATGGAGATAAACTTACTGTTACTGCGACTGAAAACGGAAAGGCAGAAAGTGATAATTCAAAAGAGGTTATAATTGATAAGTTAGCGCCTACAGCTCCTACTGTAGAGGATGTATATGAAGAAGATAAGGAAATTACAATAAATCTTCCAAATGATGTGGAAGCTGGAGATAAGATAAGAATTTGGTTACCTGACGATAAGTATGTTGAAGTTGATTTGACAAGTAAAATGGTTGCTGCCAAAAAAGCTAAAATAGGTATTCCTCAAGGAACAGCATTGAAAAAAGATAAACAAATTACTGTTCAACTTATGGATAAAGTAGGTAATACAAGCGATGTTGTCGCAAAAAATATTAAAGAAAGAAAATCTAAAAAAGAAAAAACTGCTATTCCTACTGACGTTAAACAAGATTATGATGATAATATTGGTAAAGCGGTAGTAACAGGTAAGGCACCTGCGAATTCAGAAGTTAAATTAAAAGATGATAAAGGAAATGTAATAGGAACTGCAAGCACAAAATCTGACGGAATATTTTCAATTCCAATTCCTAATGCAGTAAAAGATGGAGATAAAGTTACTGTTACTGCGACTGAGACAGGAAAGGCGGAAAGCGAAAAGTCAAATGAAGTTGTTATAGATTTAAAAGATCCTTCAGATCCTACTGTAGAAGATGTGCATGTAGGAGATAAAGAAGTTACTGTAAATCTTCCAAATAATTTAGAAGTTGGAGATAAAGTAAGAATTACTTTCCCAAATGGTAATCGTGTCGAAGTCGATATAACTGCTGAAATGATTGCTGCTAAAAAAGCTAAAGTAGGCATTCCGGAAGGTATAACTTTAAATAAAGGTGAACAAGTTGAAGCTCAACTTATGGATAAAGCAGGTAATACAAGCAATGTTGTTGTAACAAAAGTTAAAGAAAAAGAATTCGATAAAGAAAAGATAGCGAATATAGAAATAAAAACGCCGCCAACAAAGACAAAATACACAGAGGGCGAAAAGTTTGACCCGGCAGGAATGGTGGTAACATTAACAGATGAAAACGGAAAGAAAGTTGATGTACCAGCAGAAAAATTTGCGGAATACGGAATAACAGTACCGACAGAAAATCTAACAAAAGATCAAACAAAAGTCGAAGTAAAGGTAAAAGACAAGAAGGCGGAACAACCTATCACAGTTACACCAAAGGTAAGTAAAACTGAAATGCCTGTTATAAATAATGCAAAAGCAGGGGATAAAAAAATAACAGGTACTGCAGAGCCTGGAGCAACTTTGACAGTAACCACTCCGGAAGGGGTAAAAACTGTTGTAGCAGGGGCTGACGGAAAATGGGAAATTACTTTGGGAACCCCATTAGCTGAAGGCAATGTTATTAAAGCCGTTGCAAAAGTAAATGGCAAAGGGGCTAGTAATGAAGCTTCCATAACTGTTGGAAAGGCAAAACCAATAGCAGACCAAGTAACACCGGCAATACCTAAGGAAAAGACACCGGTTGAAAATCCAACAAACTTAACAAAAGAAGAAAAAGAAATTGTTAAGAAAAAAGTGAAAGAAGTAAATAAAGGAAACTTTCCAAATGGAACAAAGGTTGAAATAGGAACGGATGGAACAGCGACAATCACATATCCTGATAATTCACAAGATAAGATAAAGGGAAGTGATTTGGTTGTTAAGAAAAAAATAATTTCAAACAAACCGACAAATAAAAAACTTCCAAAAACTTCAATTACAGGAACAAGCTTGAGTGGAGTAATTATTGGTTTAGCTGGAATTGGAATGTCTATATTAAAGAAAAAGAAGAGAGAAGATTAAGATTTTACTAAAAATAGAATATTTAGAGATAAAATAAATTATGAAATGTCTTAATTCAATAACTAAGGTTGAGGAATAATATCCTCAGCCTTTTGTTGTGCAAAAAAGTAGTGTATCAAAAATTTCTTTGAGATACACTACTTTTAAAAACATTAAAATTATTCTATTATTTCATAATTTTGTTTTAATAATTTTTTTCTTATTACTAAGTAGCAACAGATATGTGCTGTGGTTGTCAATGCCCATGAAATCGGATAAGAAATGTAAAGTGATTCCTGTGTTCTATAAATTTGAAATATAGTAAATATCCAAATTACTCTAAATAGACAAGCACCTGTCAAGGAAATCACCATTGGTAAAATGGAATATCCCATTCCTCTTAAGGAACCGACTGTTACGTCCATTAGTCCGCACAGTAGATAAGTTGCTGAAACAATTTTCATCCTGTTAAGCCCATACATAATAACTTCCGGATTATCAGTGAAAATTCCAAGTAGAATATTTCCCAAAGAATATGCACCAACCCCTAGCACAAGACCAACTACTGTAACAATTCCAAGACCTTGTAATAAAATTTTATCTATTCTATGATATTTTTTAGCTCCCATATTTTGACTTGTAAAACTCAATGTTGATTGATAAATTGAATTCATTGACATATATACAAAGCCTTCAATATTTATTGCTGCTGTATTTCCTGCAATTACTAACTTTCCAAAGGTATTTATAGAAGATTGAATTAACACATTTGATATGCTAAATACAATACCTTGAAGTCCAGCTGGAAGTCCTATTCTTAAAATACTAATAACTTTATCTTTTTGTAATTTTATTTTTCTCAAATCTAGATGCATATAACCTACATTTTTTGTTAAAAATAATATCATCATAATAGCGGAAACATATTGAGAAATTATTGTTGCTATTGCCACTCCGTCAACACTCATATTTAAAACTATAACAAAAAATAAATTCAAAAAAACATTTAAAATACCTGAAACTATTAGAAAGAAAAGAGGTCTTTTTGTATCTCCAATGGATCTTAAAAGTGCCGCTCCGAAATTATAAATGGCAGCTGCGGGACTTCCTAAGAAGATTATTCTCATATAAATTGCTGATAAATCAATAATTTCATCAGGTGTTCCCATTAGATGTAACATAGGTCTTGAAGCGATAAGTCCTACAAAAAGTAAAATTGTTCCAGAAATAATTGCAAGTCCGATTGCATTGTGAACAGTATCTGATGCATTTTTGTAATCTCTTGCACCACAATATTTTCCCATTGTTACACTGATTCCCATAGAAATTCCGATTAATAAACTTACGAGTAAATTTATTAGTGAAGAAGTCGCACCAACTCCTGCAAGTGCAGTACTTCCGGCGTAACGTCCAACAACTATTATATCTATTGTATTAAAAAGTAATTGAAAAATACTTGTAAAGATAATTGGAATTGAAAAGAATACCATTTTTTTCAAGGTCTTTCCATTTATCATATCTATTTCATTGCTTTTAACCATTATATCCTCCGTAAAAATATCTAAAATTATTCTAAAATCATAACATATATTTAGTCTTTTTGCAATGATAGATAATTTTTATAATGATATAGATTTTTTTATAATATTATACACTATTTTTAGATGCAATTAGCATCAGTTTTAAGTATACAGTATAGAAAAAAGTATAAAAAATATGTTATAATGACTATTGAATGAATGATAAAGTAAGGATGAAAGATGATGTTTAATAATATAGATGATATAATAAAAGAATTAGAAATTTCCAAGTCATATTTATATAAATTGATACACAAATCAAATATTAAAATTACTAAAAATAAAACAGGAAGGTATATTTGGAATGATAATGTAGTAAAAACTTTAAAGAAATTTTTGAAGAAATATAACTTATCAAAATCAAAAGATACAGATATTCTAATATCTGAATTAGGATTAACAAAAATTAATATAAACAATAGGAGATATTTAGGAAATAAATATTCTCTTTCTAACTTTATAAGAAAAACAGTTAACGAAAATTGTAACAATGTAAATGTAGTTATTGATATATTTAGTGGAACTGGAGCTGTTGCAAATGCATTTAAAGATAAAATAATTATTACAAATGATTTGTTATACAGTAATTATATATCTAATTATGCATGGTTTGGATATGAAAAATATTCTAGTGAAAAAATAATAAAAATTATTTATGATTATAACCAATTGGAAACAAGTGAGAATAATTATATGCGAGAAAATTTTGCTGATACATATTTTTCTGCGGATGATTGTAGTAAAATAGGATTTATAAGAGAAGATATAGAAGTTAAGTATAAAAATAAGGAAATAAATTTTAAAGAATATACAATTTTAATTACATCTTTATTATATGCAATGGATAAGATTGCTAATACAGTCGGACATTATGATGCTTATAGGAAAAATGTAGTACTTAAAAAATCTCTTATATTAAATGTAATATTACCTGAGATGACAGTAAATCCTAATAATATTTGTTATAATCTTGATGCAAACAAGCTAATTAAAGATATTAAAGGTGATTTACTATATTTAGATCCACCGTATAATTCAAGACAGTATTGCGATGCTTATCATCTATTAGAAAATGTTGCGAGATGGGAAAAACCAGAAGTTTATGGTGTTGCTAGGAAGATGGATAGGACATTGCTAAAGAGTGATTATTGTATGATTAGTGCTACAAAAGCATTTGAAGAGTTAATTGTAAAGGCAAATACTAAATATATTTTACTTTCATATAATAATATGTTCGATAAAGGAAATGGTAGGTCTAATGCAAAGTTATCAGATGAGAATATAATTAGTATTCTTAGTAAAAAGGGAAAAGTTACTATATTTGAATCAGATTATAAGAGTTTTTCGACTGGTAAATCAAATATTAAAGGTAATAAAGAAAGATTATTTTTGTGTGAAGTGTTTAAAGAGGAGAAAAAGAAAGTTAATATATCTTGTCCATTTAATTATATTGGTGGAAAGTTTAAGTTGTTAAATCAATTACAACCTTTATTTGCAGAAAAAGAATTATTTGTTGATTTGTTTGCTGGAGGAGGGAATGTCGGTATAAATTCTATGTCTCCAAAATTGATTTTTAATGATTCTAATGACAAAATGATTGAGTTAATCAAATTTATTAAAGAAAAAGATACTAAAGATTTATTGCAGGAAATAGATAATATTATTGATAATTTTAGTCTATCAAATACATCGTTGTATGGTTATTCTTATTATGGATGTAATAGTAGTAAAGGATTAGCTGAGTATAATAAAGATAAGTTTTTGAAACTTAGAGATTCTTTTAATAAAAAGTTAATTAATGGAATAGTTGATTATTTGATGCTATATGTGTTAATTGTATATTCTTTTAATAATCAAATTCGTTTTAATCAAAGGGGAATGTTTAACCTCCCTGTTGGTAAGAGAGATTTTAATTCTAAAATGAGAAGCAAATTAATTTTGTTTTCTGAAAAATTGAAAAGTAAAGATGTTAAGTTTTTAAAAAAGGATTTTAGAGAAATTTCATTAGAAGATTTACCTAAAGACGCTTTTATATATTGTGATCCACCATATTTAGTAACAAATGCAACTTATAATGAGTATGGAATGTGGACTGATATAGATGAAAAAGATTTGCTT
>ERZ773018.1526-NODE-1526-length-12275-cov-5.987889_pt1 | contig 12275 bp, 2 predicted proteins | sample MGYA00580840_ERZ773018 | MGnify/ENA primary metagenome ERZ773018 (study PRJEB29015, sample SAMEA2738125) | human oral metagenome | biome: human oral; feature: human-associated habitat; material: saliva | place: China | collected 2256 ... | reverse complement strand
TGCAGTTTCTGCATCAAGCTTAGCTGATTCTTTAATGATCAATTCATCTAATTGATGGATAGCACCTTCTAACTTAGCTTTATCCACTTTTGCATCAGTGTTAGTAGCTCCGTTATTACCTCCACCATTTGATGGTACATATGGACGTTGTTTGAATGCGTCATCTCTTGAAATAGCTAATACTTTACCTTCTTTGGTTACAATCGTTACATTTCCTTCTTCGTCAATGTTAACCACTAAATCAGTCTTACCATCTTTAGTAACTTTCATATTACCATCTTTATCGATTGTAATTGTTACGTTAGAATCTTTTGAAGTATAAACTGTATTTCCTTGTGCATCTGTTTCTTTCAAGAAGGCATCAAGATCAAATTCTTCTACATTAGTGATAGCACCTAGAACTTTGAATTGGAATTTCGCTTTTTCTTCTGGAGTAATATTAGCAAGGTTTGCTACCGTTACTTTACTCAAGTCGAAATCAAGATTATTACCACCGTTTTTAGCTTTCGCTTCTTCTGCATTCTTCACTAGTTGTTCTTTAGAAATTGTTGCTGTCGAACCGTCTGGTAATGTTACTGTTGCATTTCCTTGGTCGTCCACTACTACAGTTGATCCTGGGTTGACTGCTTCAATTGATTTCTTAACAGCGTCTTTTTCGTCTTTTGTTAAGTTTTCTTTATTTCCAACTAATGTACGGATAGCTGGTGTTTTCACTTTAGCAGTCTTAGCTTCATCAGCTAATTTTTCTGCTGGGATGACTAAATCTGAAGCTGGAATGTTAAGAACTGTTCCGTCACCTTTGGTTACTGTTGCGTTTCCTTCGTCATCTACGACTACGGTTGAACCTGGGTTGACTGCTTCAACAGCTTTCTTAACAGCTTCTTTCTCTTTGTCTGTAAGTTTAGTTGAATCTGCTACTACAGTCTTAGCTGCTGGTGTGTTCGCATCGTTACCGCCATTAGCTTTGTTAGCATCGTCTTCAACTTTAACTAAGTCTGTTGATGGGATAACTGAAACATTGCCATCTTTGACTACTGTTGCATTTCCTTTATCATCTACTACAACTTCAGCACCTGAATTTGCTGCTTTAACTTTGTCTGCGATTGCTTTCTTCTCAGCTTCAGTTAAGGCATTTGGATTTGCGACTTTTGTCTTAGAGGCTGGTGTAACTGCATTGTCTTTAGCTTTTCCATCGTTCACATCTTTTGCAGATTTTGTTAAATCTGATGCTGGAATAACTGCTGTATTTCCGTTTGGAAGAGTTACTGTTGCGTTTCCTTGGTCGTCTACGACTACAGTTGAACCTGGATTGACGGCTGCTACTTTAGCTGCAATTGCATCTTTCTCATCTTTTGTTAATGAGTCTGGATTTGCGACTTTTGTCTTAGAAGCTGGTTTAACAATGTCATTTCCTGCTTTTGGTGCCTTTTCTGCATCTGACGACTTAGTTAAGTCCGCCGCTGGAATAACCGCTGTCTTACCATTTACTGTTACTGTTGCGTTTCCTTGGTCGTCCACTACAACTTCAGCACCTGGATTTACTGCTTTAACTTTAGCAACAATTGCTTCTTTCTCATCTTTTGTTAATGAGTCTGGATTTGCTACTACAGTCTTATCGGCTGGTTTAACGATGTCGTTTCCTGCGTTTGGTTTAGCTGCGTCTGCTGCTGATTTAGTTAAGTCTGATGCTGGAATGACAACTGGTTTTCCATCTTTAGGTGTAACTGTTGCATTTCCTTGGTCGTCTACTACTACAGTCGCATCTGGATTTACTGCTTTAACTTTAGCTGCAATTGCATCTTTTTCGTCTTTTGTTAACGATTCTGGATTTGCTACTACAGTCTTATCTGCTGGTTTAACTACGTCGTTTCCTGCGTTTGGCTCTTTAGCTGAATCTGCTGTCTTAGTTAAATCTTTCGCTGGAATTACTGCTACTTTACCATCTTTAGTTGTTACTGTTGCGTTTCCTTGGTCGTCTACTACTACAGTTGCTCCTGGATTTACAGCTTTTACTTTGTCTTCGATTGCTTTCTTAGATGCTTCTAAGTCATTTGGATCCAAGACTGTCTTATCTGCTGGTGTGTTGACATCGTTTCCTGCGTTTGGCTTAGCGGCTTCTGCTGCTGTTTTCACCAAATCTTTCGCTGGGATAACCACTGTCTTACCATCTTTAGTTGTTACTGTTGCATTTCCTTGGTCATCAACAACTACAGTTTTAGCTTCTGGATTCACAGATTTAACTTTAGCTGCGATTGCATCTTGCTCGTCTTTTGTTAATGATTCTGGATCTTCTACAACTGTCTTGTCAGCTGGTTTAACGACGTCGTTACCTGCGTTTGGTTCTTTAGCTGAATCTGCTGTCTTAGTTAATGCCGCCGCTGGAATGACCGCTGTCTTACCATTTACTGTTACTGTTGCGTTTCCTTTGTCATCTACTGCTACAGTTGCACCAGGGTTAACTTCTGCTACTTTAGCTGCGATTGCTTTTTTCTCATCTTCCGTTAATGGTTTAGTAGAATCAACCGCTACTTTATCAGCTGGTGTGTTGACATTGTTTCCTGCATTTGGTTTCGCGGCTTCTGCTGCTGTTTTCACTAAATCAGCCGCTGGAATTGTTGCAACTTCTCCATCTTTAGTTGTTACCGTTGCATTTCCTTTGTCGTCAAATGCCACCTTAGCTTCTGGATTTACCGCTTTGATTGCTTCTGTAATCTTAGCTTTATCGTCGGCTGATAAATGATCTGGATCGCTTACAACTACTTTATCTGCTGGTGTGTTAACTTTGTTTCCTGCATTTGGTTGTTTAGCTTCTTCTGGACTTGTTACTAAATCTGCCGCTGGAATTGTTGCTGTTTCCGTATTACCATCTTTATCTTCTATAGTTACCGTTGCATTTCCTTTATCATCTACGAATATCGCTTTCGCATCTGGATTTACTTCTTTAATCTTAGCTTCAATCGCTTTTTTCTCTTCTTGAGATAATGGTTTAGTTGGATCAGCTACTACTACTTTATCAGCTGGTTTGTTAATGTTGTTTCCAGCTTTTGCATTTTTAGCTTCTTCTGCAGTTTTCACTAAATCTTTTGCTGGAATTACAAAGCTTCTACCATCTTCTGTAGTTATCGTTGCATTTCCATTGTCATCAACAACCACCGTTGAACCTGGGTTCACTTCCTCAACAGCTTTCTTAATAGCTTCTTTATCCAAGTTAGCTGGATCTGTTACTAACACTTTGTCAACAGGTTTCTTAATTAAATCTTGTTTCTCAGGTTTTAATAGATCTGCTTTTGGTTTCGCTAAGGCTTCTACAGGAATTGTTGCGATGTCACCATTTGCATTCTTAACAGTCGCATTTCCTTTTGCGTCAAATACTACTGTTGCTCCTGGGTTAACTTCTAAGATGTTTTTCTCAATTTCTTGAATATCTTCCGCTGTTAATTTGTCTCTATCTTTGACTAAGACTCTGTCTGCTGGTGAATTGATTTTATTTCCTGCATTCACTTTAGCTTTATCAGCATCAGTCTTCGTTAAATCTTTCACTGGAATTGTAGCTGTTTTACCTTCTGGTGTTGTTACTGTCGCATTTCCATTTTCATCTACGAATACTGTTGAACCTGGATTTACTCGTTGAACTTTAGCTGCAATTTTGGCTTTAACATCATCCGTGATTTGTCCATCTTTAACAAATACGCCGTCTGCTGGTTTATTGATTACATTACCTGCTTTTGGATCGCTTAATACTTCATCATCAGTTTTCACTAAATCATCCGCTGGAATTACTGCTGTTTTTCCGTCTGGTGTTGTTACTGTTGCGTTTCCTTTATCATCAACAAATACTGTTGAGCCTGGGTTAACTTCTTGAACCTTAGCTTTAATAGCATCTAAATCTGCTTTAGTTAATGCATCTTTATCAGCAACTACTGTTTGATCGATAGGTTTCTTAACCGCATCTTGTTTCGCTGCATTTTCCAAGTCTTCTTTAGCATTTGATTTCACTAAATCACTTACAGGGATTGTTGCTGTAGCTGTAGTACCGTCTTGATTTGCTACTGTTACTGTTGCATTTCCTGCTTCGTCGAATACAACTTTAGTCCCTTCAGGGTTTACCGCTTGAATCGCTGCAGTAATCTTAGCTTTTTCAGCATCAGTTAATTCAGCTGGATTTGCTACTACTGTTCTTTCAGCTGGAGTATTTACTTTGTTTCCTGCTGATGGAGTTTCTTTAGCTGCTGGATCTTTCAATAAGTCTTCAACTGGGATTGTTGCTGTCTTACCGTCTGGTGTTGTGACTGTTGCGTTTCCTTTGTCGTCAACGAATACAGTTGCACCTGGGTTTACTGCTTCAACCGCTTTTTGGATTTTAGCTTTAACTTCATCTTTCTTATCTCCAGTTAAATCTGCTGGTGTTGTTGAAACTTTATCAGCTGGTTTGTTGATGTTGTTTCCTGCTTTTGCACCTTCAGCTTCTTGGGCAGTTTTCACTAGATCAGATGCTGGGATTACTTCAGTTTTTCCTTCTGGAGTTGTTACTGTTGCATTTCCTTTTTCATCTACAACTACTGTTGTATTTTCTGGATTTACTTTTGCTACAGCTGCTTTGATTGCATCTTTTTCAGCTTGAGTTAATTTACCTGCTTTCTTAACAAGTGTTTTGTCTGCTGGTTTCTTAACTGCATCTTGTTTGTCTGGGTTCCTTAAGTCAGCTGCATCTTTTGCTAAATCAGATACTGGAATTGTTGCTACAGCTCCGTCTTTTGTTGTTACTGTTGCGTTTCCTTTGTCGTCAAATGCAACTGTTGCACCTGGGTTAACTTTCAGGATTTCTGCTTTGATCTTATCTTCATCAGCCTTGATATTAGCAGGATCTGTTACAACCACTTTCGTTGCTGGAGTGTTTACTTTGTTTCCACCATTTACTTCATCTTTAGCTGCTGGATCTTTTACTAAGTCTTCAACAGGAATTGTTGCTGTTTTACCATCTGGAGTAGATACTGTTGCATTTCCTTTGTTGTCAACGAATACTTTTGAACCTTCTGGATTCACTGCTTCTACAGCCGCTTTGATTTTAGCTTTAACGTCTGCTTTCTTCGCATCATCAGCTAAATCAGCTTTTGTTGCTGCTACTTTATCGGCTGGTTTGTTGACGTTGTTTCCTGCTTTTTCATCTTTAGCTTCTTCTGGAGATTTCACTAAGTCAGTTACTGGAATTGTTGCTGTCTTACCGTCTGGTGTAACTACTGTTGCATTTCCTTTTGCATCAACTACTACTATTGCATCTGGGTTTACTGCTTGTACTTTAGCCTTGATTGCTGCGATATTTTCAGGAGTTAAGGCATCTTTATCAGCAACTACTTTGTCTGCTGGTTTGTTGATGTTGTTTCCTGCTTTAGCAGTTTCTTTGTCAGCTTCTTTCTTCACTAAGTCAGCTTTTGGAATAACGACAGTTTTACCTTCTGGTGTTGTGACTGTTGCATTTCCTTTGTCATCAACTACTACAGTAGAATCTGGATTTACTGCTTCAACAGCTGCTTTAATAGCATCTTTAGCTTCTGTTGGTAAATCTTTATCAGCTGCTACTAGTGCTGGATCAACTACTACTTTATCGGCTGGTTTGTTTACAGCATCTTGTTTCGCTGGATCAGCTAAGTCAGCTTTAGCTTTTACTAAATCGCTTGCTGGAATTGTTGCTGTTTTTCCTTCTGGTGTTGTTACTGTTGCATTTCCTTTTTCGTCAAATACTACGTCAGCACCTGGGTTTACTGCTTGAATTTTAGCTTTAATTGCATTTTTATCATCTTCTGTTAATGCAGCTGAATTTTCCACCACTACTCTATCAGCTGGAGTGTTTACTTGGTTTCCACCGTTAACATTCTCTTTATCCGCATCTGATTTGACTAAATCTGTCACTGGAATTGTCGCTGTTTTACCATCTTTAGTTGTTACAGTCGCATTTCCGTTGTCATCTACTACTACTGTATCATCTGGGTTCACTGCTTCAACTGCTGCTTTAATTCTAGCAAGTTCAGGGTCTGTTAATTGCTTACTGTTATCAACACGTACTCTGTCAGCTGGGTTGTTGATGTTGTTACCAGCTTTGGCAGTTGATGTTTCATTAGGTTTTTTAATTAAATCATCTGCGTCAATAACTGCTGTTTTTCCTTCTGGTGTTGTTACAACTGCATTTCCTTGGTCGTCAACTACTACAACTGCACCTGGGTTTACTGCTTCAACTTTTGCTTTAATTTCAGCTTTTACTTTATCAAGTTTTTCTTTATTTGCCTCACCTTGTAATGCTGCAATATCTTCTACAACTGTTTGGGCATTCGGTTTGTTGATGTCATCTCCACCGTTTGCTTTCTTAGTGTCTTCTTCTGTCTTGAATAAGTCACCTGCTGGAATTGTCGCAATTGTTCCGTCTTTAAGAACTACTGTTGCATTTCCTTCAGTGTCATATTTAACAGCTTTAACTTTTTCGTCGCCACCATTTAATTTTTTCAGTTTTTCAGTTGCTTTTGCTTGAAGAGCTGCATTTGTTGCATCTCCAACCAACTTATCTGCTGGCTTACGAACACCTGCATTACCTGAATCAGGATTTGCTGCATCAGCTAAAGTACGCACCAATTCTTTGGCTGGGAATCCTGCTGTATTTCCTTCTGGTGTTGAAACCGTTACTGTACCATTGTCATCAATTGTCACAACAGCATTAGGATTTACTTCACGAACAGCTTTTTTGATGTTTTCTTTATCTGCATCTGTCAAACTTTCAGGATTTCCAACAATCACTTTATCCGTTGGACGGTTGATGTTGTTGCCACCACCTGCAGTATCTAAAGCATTTACATCTTTTGTTAGGTCTGTTTGTTTTAATGTTTCAGGTGCTTGCTTCCCTGGTAAGGTTACTTCAGCACTTCCATCATCCTTAACAACTACCTTAGTTCCCGGAGGATTTACTGCTTTAATAGCATCTTCTAGTTTTTTCCGTTCATCCTCATTTAAGGCTGATGGATTTTCAGCAATTACCTTGTTCGCTGGTAAACGAGCAGAGTTGATGGCTTTAATCGCTGCTGCTGCTGATTTCTTAGCTTTATCAACATCAGCATTTTTCTTAGCACCATCGATTGCCTCTTCCGAAGCTTTCTTAACAGCATCTACCTCAGCTTGAAGTTTTGCTCTAGCTTCTTCAGTCAAGGCTGCGTCTTGAGCAATCTCTTGCTTTTTAGCAGCGGCTGTAGTTTCTACTGCTGTTTTAGCTTCTGGTTTTTTAGCCGCAGGTTTGGTAACACCCTCTACTTCTGTTTTTCCAGTATCGCCTGCTGTATCGATTTCACCTTGAATCGTTCCAGCTTCTGCTTCTGTATCCGCATTATTTTTCTTATCCTTAATTTCATCTTTCTTAGCATCAGCAAGTTTTTTAGCTTCTGCCTTCGCTTCTGCCTTTTCTTCCTCTGTTAGGTCAGTGCGGGCATCCATTTCTGCTTCTTTAGCTTTTAAGGCTTCATCGATTTTGTCTAATGCTGCTTGTTTACCGATTGGGTTGATTTTAGCAACTTCTTTGGTTCCTTCAGCTTGTTTATCGTTTACAGTAGTTTGAGCTGCTGTTGCCGCATCTGCTGTTTCTGCTGTTGCTGGTTGTTTTTCGATTTCAGCAAGGGCTGCTGCTGCCTTGTCTTCAGCATCTTTTTTAGCTTTTTCCTTCTCGGCTTGTGTTAAGCTATCATTGTTCTCAATAGCTTCCTTCTTAGCTTCCAAAGTCTTAGCGATTTCTTCTTTAGCTTTTTCTTTACCGATTGGATTTACTTTCGCTACAGCATCAGTACCATCTGTTTGAGCTGTTGTTATCGCAGTACTATTAGTAGCGTCATCGATTTTTTCTAACGCTGCTGCTTTATCTTTTTCTACATCAGCAATAGCTTTATCTTTTTCAGCTTGTGATAAGTTATCATTACCATTGATAGCTGCGATTTGATCTGTTGCTTTGTTAGTAACTGCATCGATTGCTGGTTGTTTATCTAATTTCACAACTTTATCGACAGGGATAGTATCTTTAGAACCATCTTGGTAAGTTACTACTAAGTTTTCACCGTCTTGAACAAGATCTTTTACAACCTTCTTAGCATTTTCTGCTTCGACTGCTTTTCCTTTTTTATCTTCTAAGTTCTTATCTTCATTTTTCTTAGAGTATTCTAATGGAAGACTTTCTTTAATCTTAGCTAATTCAGCCTCTGGAATATGAGCGATATCTGTTACCACTGTCTTATCAGCATCAGCTAATTCTCTAATGTCATATTTTGCTGTTTGAGCTTTTAGTTTGATAGTGAATGAACCTGGGTCAGTTGCATATGAAGAACCTTTAGCAACATTATGGATTTCTTTACCATCTGTATCTGTCGCAGTTGCATAACGAGTTACAATTTTAAGTTCTTGATTTGCTTCTTTAGGGAATTTGCTCTCGGCAATTCCAGAGTTATCTTTTGAAATATTACCTTTAATTTTTACAATAGCAGGTTTTTCTGCTGTTGCTACCGTTTCAGTAGAAATTTTTTCAACTGTTGTATTGTACTCATTATCTAAAACATCAGGATTAGATGCATCTTTAGCTGGTGAATCCTGATTCCCACCACGTTTAATTGTCGCAGATGCTATTTTTCCTGAATCATCTGTAAATTTAACAGGAATTTCAAAATCTTCGTTCGCATACACGTAAACATCTTTTTTACCGTCTACAGAGTAAGGAATTTTCACTTCTGGAGCATTGTTTGTACGTGCAAAATCAGTCAATGGTCTAGTATCTGTTGAACCATCTTTATAGGTTACAACTAGATTGTTATCAACTTTTTTAATGCTTGCGATACGGTCTGCTTGATTTTCTACAGCTTGACCTTTTTTATCAGCTAGACGAGCATCCATATTGTTTTTAGAGTACTCAATCTTAAGCTTTTCTTTGATTTTATTAAATTCTGCTTCAGTTACTTCCGATGCATTATCCACTGCTACTTTATCAGCTTCTGCTGGTGTTTGAATGTCGTATTTTTGAGTTTGAGGTTTAAGCATAACTCTAAGTGACATGTTATTAGCAGTTTCTTTTCCAGACCCTACAAATTCTTTTCCTTCAGAATCGACTACTTTTAAGTAACGCCATCCTAAAGCTACGCCTGGAGGGTTCTCTCCTTTGGTTGCAGCCTCTAATTTAGCTTGTGTAAATGACCCTTCTGGAGCTGGGGTACCTGAGTATGTAATAACTGCTGGCTTAGCTTCTGTGGCTGTTGTTTCAGAAGAAATAACATTAGCTGTATATCCATATTGTGTATTGACTTTATCTGTTTCACCTGCTACAGGTTTAAACGGATTACTTCCCCATTGTAATAAAGTCGCACTTTTAATCTTATCCGCATCGTCTTTAATTTTGATGTCGAATGAGTTTTCTTCTGCTCCGTACACATAAATTTCTCGTTTAGGTTCATCAGAGAACGGGAACTCCACTACAGGATCCAGATCCGTACGTGCCACATCTGCAACTGGAGTAGTGTCTACTGAACCATCTTTATAGGTTACAACAATATTTTGTCCATTTACTTCAATGTTTTCAACAACTTCAGCTCTATTATCTAAAGTTGTACCTTTTTTAGATTCTAGTCTAGCATCTTGGCTAGTTGTAGAATATCCAATCTTGATTTGGTCTTTAATTTTCTGAATATCATTTTCCGTTAAGTTGTTAATATCTGAAACAGCAATTTTATTAGCGTTATTTTCTGGTTGTTGAATGCTGTATTTGTATGTTTGAGATTTAACAACTAGTCTGAAATAACCCTCTCCGTTTGTACCTGCTCCTGCTTCAATCTTTCCTCCTGCTGCATCATAAATTTGCATAAACCTAGCACCTAATCCAGCATCTTGGTTTTCTTGTTTTGTATATGCAGGAAGTTCTTTGAACTTATCATTTGGTTTCCCTGTTACTCGAACTGTTACCGGTCCTTGAGCTGGTGTTAAAACAGAGTGATAAGTCCAACCCCAACCATCTGTTTCCTCTGGTTTAGGATCCGAATGTATATCTCGTTTATCTAAATACTGACCGCTTCCTCCCTTAACATAGGCTTTTACAATATTTCCAGCGGTTGAATTTACAGAAATACTAACATCCGCATTTTCTTCATTGTATAAGTAGATTTCTTTTTTAGATTGATTTGACTATTCCAGAGTATAGCTAATGTCGCCTTTAGTCTCAGTCGTCTCAGCTCTAAACGCATTCTCTTTATCCATCGCTTTACCGTTGCGTTCGTCTTTTGAACCGGTGTTTTCGATTGAGTTAGTACCAGCTTTTGGTTCAGTGTTTTCTGCTTTTTTACCTACAGTTGGTTGTCCGTTAGTAGTATCTACTTTCGGAGCGTCTTTTGAATCTTTTGGTTTGTTTTTTAACCCTGAACTAACAAACGTCACTAGTTTCTGATAAGCCTTTGTCAATTCATCTTGACTAGTTGCAGAAGCGAGCATAGACTCAGCAGAAGCCAATTCACCATTCAAAAGAGCAAGGCTAGCCTCTGTTTTATTAGCATACTTACCTGCAGAAAGTTTTGATTTAACTTCTGAAATGTAGTTTTCAAGTTGCTTTTTGTCCAAAGCTGGAGTTGTTACTTCTGGTGCAGCTGGTTTTGCTGGTTCTTCTACAACTGGTTGTGCTGCTGGAACGCTTTCTGCTGGAGTTGATGGGGCATCAGAAGCTGGTGCTACTACCGAAGCACTTTCTGCTTCTTGTGGTCCCTCATGTTCAGAGGCTAGCCCTGGAGCTGCTAGAGATGTCTCTTGTTTGCTTAGCTCATTAGCTGATACAGCTCCATTTCCCAAGAACATGAACAGGGCAGCAACTGCTACACTGGCTGCTCCAAAACTATATTTACGGATTGAGTAACGTGTGACCTTTTCACGGTGTAAGCGTTCAACACGACTCATAGGCGATTTCTTCTCCACTTATTGTGTTCTCCTTAAAAATATTTTTTTATGTCCATATCTACATGCAAAGATTCCTCGCCATAGGCGAGGTTTTGCATATGATACCTTACTTCTTCATTGTACATGATAAGTGATATATATGCAAGCTAAACGCTCATCAAATTCGCAAAAAAAAAAAACATTTTCAGAAAATTTTCACAATTTGTTCGTTTTTATAACCAAAATTATGAATTTTTAACTTTAAAATCAGGAAAATATTTTTATTTTCTGCATGTTATTATATTCTATTAAAAATCGAAATTCGGAAATGAATTTGGATAAAATCTTTTTATTTTGAAAAGAAGATAACTTTGATACCTAAAAGGAACTATTCTATTATTTTTAAACAAAACATTCGTAAAATAAATATACAAAAATTTTTAGGTTTTTAGCTTTTTTTCTTCCAAAAAAAGAACCTGTCAGTTAAATGCCCAGATTCTCTGATAGCTTTCTAGCAGAGCCCAACAGAACCAGACCCTATCTCTCATATGCACTATTCTCTTAAAATTCAAAGGCAAAACACGCCAGAGGCGCCTCACCGTAGAAATATGACTGACTTCCACATCCTAATTACGACCTAAAAGTGTTAACAGTCTCTTGATCGTATGCCTGTTGCAACTAACAACTAAAGCTAAAATAAAACATGCTACCTCATTTTGGCAACATGTCCTCTTTTCCTATATTATAGTAATTCCTCAAACTCGGCGACGGTCATACCTAATTGCTGGCTGGCAACCTCGGAAGTCAGAAGACCTTGACGGACCATATCCAGGAAGGCAAAGAGTTTCCCACGCTCCAGTCCCTGTTCAAGGCCTTCCGCTCGTCCTTGTTCAAGACCTTCTGCCCTAGCTGTTTCCAAGGCATAGTCATGAGCTAGTAAAGCTTGTTCTTCTCGCATACGTAGTTGACTAAACATCTTCCTGTCCTCCTCAGACCAGCTCTTGTAGTCTAGCAGTTGGTCTGCTTAGCTGATGGCTCGCTCGGGTTCCTGAGTAAAGGGTTTATTCCCGAAAAACTCTAACCACGGCTTGCGAACCTCGTCTTTGCTGATTTCTCTGTATTTTTTAGGTCTTATTTATGATGGTCTTTCAGCAACGCTTCAAACTCCGCGACTGACATACCCAGTTGCTGACTCGCAACCTCCGAAGTCAGAAGACCTTGACGAACCATATCTAGGAAGGCAAAAAATTTCCCTTCCTCCCTAGCTGTTTCCAAGGCATAGTCCTGTGCTAACAAAGCTTGTTCTTCTCGCATACGTAGTTGACTAAACATCTTCCTGTCCTCCTCGGACC
>ERZ773018.1522-NODE-1522-length-12302-cov-11.991671_pt1 | contig 12302 bp, 23 predicted proteins | sample MGYA00580840_ERZ773018 | MGnify/ENA primary metagenome ERZ773018 (study PRJEB29015, sample SAMEA2738125) | human oral metagenome | biome: human oral; feature: human-associated habitat; material: saliva | place: China | collected 2256 ... | reverse complement strand
GAATTCGTTACTTTCACTAGTGTTCTTTATTGTTATTTTAGGGATGTGTCCTGTGGATTTGTATTACAGAGATAAAATATTTATTTTAGAAAGCATTAAAGAGATTCAATAACGTTATCGTTAATCGGATCAGGAGGTGATTGAATGGTACAGTTGAAGTTTTCAAATTCGAATATTTTTTCTTATAAGTTAGTTGAAGGTGTACAGGGAAAGAAATATCTGATGGACCTTAGCTCAGTACGTCCTAAGAGTGTGATATGGGGCGGTTTACCTGATACCGTTTCGGTCACCGCATATGAATTAGAACAAGAGAATGTTCAATTTGAACTTAAAAATAAAACAAATAATGGGATGAAAATAGGGATAATCGTCGCTCTACAACCGCTATTATATACATTGTACAACTTGTTACATAGTTTGTTTGTGACTTACAAGATTAGTCAGCAACTGGGAATTAAAACATTGCTGTTTGCCATCTCTATGCTGATTTCTTACTTAATTGTTATTACTTTTTTGAGCTCTAATAAAAAGAAAGTAATGAATCGTTTGGGGCAAAAACGTTTTGTTCAGACATTTGTTTTTAAACCAACTAAAAGAATTTATGATGGTTATTTCATTTTTATAATTAGCTTGGTTTGCTATGGTGTCTATTTGTCTATCAATAATGGTTCAGAGGGAGCGCTTCTGATTGTGAATACAATCCTTTCGATGTTGTGTTTTGCATATACGAATAGTGCAATCCCAGTAGCGGAGTATTACAAAACAGATATCTATACATTAGTTGAAATCAGAGAGGGATAACAATGAAGAAAGTTCAAAAACTAGGAATCATGCTACTCGGACTTTGTTTCTTAGTGGGTTGTTTCTTTAAACCGCAAATCACGAAGGAACAACAAAACAATGTGGTTTCGTGGATTGCTAGAGGATATGAAGTTAAAGAAGTGGAGTTTGTCAGTTTTACCAAGAACAATAGTACGGGAAGCTATATATTGAAAGTAAAGATTAATAATGATGATTCGATGGTATCTACAGTATTAATCCGACATGTTGAAGATTTAGATAGTCAAGATGGAGTTCTTGGTCTAAATCCTGTGGGTGATTTTGAAAGCATCGAAAGGGCGAAAGATTTAGATGAAACTGCGAGTGTTTCGATAGAAGGTATCAAGATTAAGTACATCGATGAAAAGTAGGGATTCTTATGAAAAAGAAAGCAGCAATAATCGGAAGTGCTCTGTTATTACTGACAGTAGGTGGAGTGACAGCACTCAACGTGATCAATCCGAGTTGGAGAGAAAACACCATCTTTGCAGCAGCAAGAGACAAGCAATTAGCGTGGCTGAAAGATCATGAAAAAGAAATTTTAGCGTGGGTCAAAAGTCATTATCCACAAGTGAATAGTATTCAATTTGACTGGAATTCGGTAAAGGTAAGAGCAGTAAGTAATGGTGTGATGAATGTTGGGTATAATTTATCTGTAAAAGGGACTGTAAATGAAATTCCTGAAACGTTGATTTTAGTGGATTTCTTAATGGAGAAAAAAGAGGATGTACCTAATATGTCTCAAATCGGAATGAACCATTCGCCGAGAATAAAAAAGGACGGAGTATTATACAAATACGAGTGATATCTAAAAAGATTGGAGTTTAGGTATGAAAAAGAAAACAGCAATGATCGGTAGTGCGCTGTTATTACTGACAGTCGGTAGTGTGACAGCACTCAACGTGATCAATCCAAGTTGGAGAGAGAATACCATTTTTGCGACTAATAGAGACAAGCAGCTTGCCTATCTTAAAGCGCACGAGAAAGAAATCATAGCGTGGATTCACTCGAAATATCCGAAGGTAGAAACGGTGCAGTTTAACTGGAATACTTTAAAAGTTGCTCCTGTGAGCAATGGTGTAATGAATGTTGGATATAACTTGTCGGTTGAAGGGAAGTTTAATGATATTCCTGAAACAGTAATTTGGGTAGATTTTTTATTGGATAGTGCAGACAACATTCCGGAAATGTCAAAAATAACAATGAATCAACCGCCTAGCATTATCAAAGGAAATACTATATATAACTTCGAGTGATTTTTATAATTGAGATTGGGGTTTAGGTATGAAAAAGAAAACAGCAATGATCGGTAGTACACTCTTATTACTGACAGTCGGTGGAGTGACAGCACTCAACGTGATCAATCCGAGTTGGAGAGAAAACACCATTTTTGCGACAGCAAGAGACAAGCAATTAGCGTGGCTGAAAGAGCACGAAAAACAAATCGTGGCATGGATTCACTCAAGATATCCAAAGGTAGAAAAAGTACAGTTTGATTGGAAAACTCTAGAAGTCGGTCCCGTGAGCAACGGTGTAATGAATGTTGGATATAATTTGTCAGTTGAAGGAACGTTTAATGATATTCCTGAAACAGTTATTTGGGTAGATTTCTTACTGGATAAAGCGGACAGCATTCCTGACCTGTCCAAAATAAGAATGAATCAACCACCAAGTATCAAAAAGGCTGATGGTGGAGTGTATGATTTTGAGTAGCCTCCAAAAAAGATGGGAGTATAGATATGAAAAAGAAAGTTGTACTAATCGGTAGTGCACTCTTGGTCTTAGCGATAGGTGGAGTTGCTGCTTTGAATGTAAGTAATCCTGACTGGAAAGCAAACACCATTTTTGCATCGACAAGAGATAAGCAACTAGCGTGGCTGAAAGAGCATGAAAAACAAATCGTGGCGTGGATTCACTCTAGGTATCCTAAAATTACCACTGTGAACTTCGATTGGAACACGTATCGAGTAGGAGCTATTAGCAATGGCGTTCAAACAGTAGGATATAATTTATCCGTAAAAGGAACGTTTAACGATAATCCAGATACTGCTTTATTTATAGATTTTTCTTTAGAAACAAAAGATAGTATCCCGGAGATGGTAAACATTCGAATGAATCAACCGCCAAGAATCAAGAAAGGGAATGGTTTTTACATTTTTGACTGACTTCATTGAATTTGGGAGTGTGGAAAGAGTATGAAAAAGAAAACAGCAATTACAGTTAGCACCCTCTTGTTATTGACAGTAGGTGGCGTAACAGCGCTCAACGTGATCAATCCAAGCTGGAGAGAAAACACGATTTTTGCGACAGCAAGAGACAAGCAACTAGCGTGGCTGAAAGAGCATGAAAAAGAAATCGTGGCGTGGATGCACTCAGCATATCCTAAAGTGGAATCTGTACAATTTGATTGGAACACCTTAAAAGTGAGGCCCGTTAGCAATGGTGTTTCAATAATCGGGTATAATTTGTTGGTTAAAGGTACGTTTAACGATATTTCAGAAACCATTATTTTTGTAGATTTTCTAATGGAAACAGCTGATAGTATTCCAAAAATGTCGCAAATCAGAATGAATCAACCACCAAGTATCAAAAAGGCTGATGGTGGAGTGTATAATTTTGAGTAGCCTCCAAAAAAGATGGGAGTATGGATATGAAAAAGAAAGCAGCAATAATCGGTAGTACGCTCTTAGTATTAGCGCTAGGTGGAGTGACGGCTTTGAATGTCACGAATCCAGATTGGAGAGCTAACACCATTTTTGCGACGGCAAAAGACAAGCAATTAGCGTGGCTGAAAGAGCATGAAAAAGAAATCGTAGCATGGATTCACTCTAGGCATCCTAAAATTACTACGGTGAACTTCGATTGGAACACGTATCGAGTAGGAGCTATTAGTAATGGTGTTCAAATAGTTGGGTATAATTTATCCGTAAAAGGAACGTTTAACGATAATCCAGATACGGTTTTGGTAATTGATTTTAGCCTTAACAATGAAGACAGCATTCCAAATATGAAAGATATTGGAATGAATAATCCTCCGAGCATTAAAAAAGGAAAAGGATTATATATTTTCGAGTAACTTGATGAAGTATTATCTGTGGAGGTAGTTATGAAAAAGAAAGCAGCAATTACAGCCAGCGCTCTAGTGTTACTGACGGTGGGTAGCGTAACAGCGCTCAACGTAATCAATCCAAGCTGGAGAGAGAACACGATTTTTGCGACGGCAAGAGACAAGCAACTTGCCTATCTTAAAGCGCATGAGAACGAATTTGTTGCATGGATTCACTCAAAGTATCCAAAGGTAGAAACTGTTCAGTTTGATTGGAGCACATACCGAGTGGGCCCTGTGAGCAATGGCGTATCTAATAATGGATATAAACTAAGTGTGAAAGGTACGTTTAATGATCTCCCAGAAACTGTTCTTTATGTCAGCTTTAGTTTAGATGATGCTGATAGTATGCCAGATATTTCAAGAATGGGGATGAATCATCCTCCGGGTATTCTTAAAAATGGAGTCCTTATTAATTATGAGTAATGGAGTTTAGGTATGAAAAAGAAAGTATTAATAACATCAAGCGCCCTGCTGTTACTGACAGTTGGCGGCGTAACAACGCTCAACGTAATCAATCCAAGCTGGAGAGAGAACACCATCTTTGAGACAGCAAGAGATAAACAACTCGCCTATCTTAAAGCGCACGAGAACGAAATTGTTGCATGGATTCACTCAGTGTATCCGAAGGTAGAAACTGTTCAGTTTGACTGGGATAGTTTAAAAGTTGGGCCCGTGAGCAATGGTGTAATGAATGTTGGATATAACTTGTCGGTACGGGGTAAATTTAATAACATGCCGGAGACAGTGTTGCACATTGATTTTAAATTAGACAATAAAGACAGCATTCCAAGTGTTTCGAAAATGGGTATGAATAATCCACCACTTATAAAAAGTGATGGGGTTTGGAAACCGTATGAGTAATTAAAAGGTTTCTCTTGCTCGAAGGATGGAATTACTAAAGAGGAATGAGGGATAGTGATGAAAAAGAAAGTAGCCATTACATTAAGTGTCCTGTTGTTACTAACAGTGGGCGGCGTGACAGCGCTCAACGTGATCAATCCAAGCTGGAGAGAGAATACGATTTTTGCGACAGCAAAAGATAAGCGGTTAGCGTGGTTGAAGGAACATGAAGAAGAGATTGTTGCGTGGGTGCATTCAAGATATCCAAAAGTTGAAACTATTCAATTTGATTGGAATTCTTTAGAAGTGGGACCAGTAAGTAATGGAGTGGCCAATATTGGCTACAATTTATCAGTCTACGGATTTTTTAATGATAATCCCAAAACTGTAATTATTGTGGATTTTCTGATGGAAAAGAAAGATGACATTCCAAGTTTATCTCGAATTAGAATGAATCAACCACCGATGATTAGAAGAGGGAAGGGCATCTATAATTATGACTAGCAAAAAGGTGAGAAAGTAATGAAAAAGAAAACAGTAGTAATCGGAAGTGCGTTATTATTACTGACGGTTGGTGGCGTGACGGCGCTCAATGCGATCAATCCGAGCTGGAGAGAGAACACGATTTTTGCGACGGCAAGAGATAAACAGTTAGCATGGTTGAAGGAACATGAGAAAGAGATTGTAAAGTGGGTTCATTCAAGATATCCAAAAGTTGAAACTATTCAATTTGATTGGGACACATTAGAAGTGATAGCGGGGAGTAATGGAGTGGCCAATATTGACTACAATTTATCAGTCTACGGAGTTTTTAATGATAATCCCAAAACCATAATTATTGTCGATTTTTTGATGAAAAAGAAAGATGACATTCCTGATTTATCTCAAATTAGAATGAATCAACCGCCGATGATTAGAAGAGGGAAGGTTATCTATAATTATGACTAGTAAAAAGGTGAGGAAGTAATGAAAAAGAAAGTAGCCATAATCGGTAGTGCGCTATTATTACTGGCAGTAGGTGGCGTCTCAGCACTCAACGTGACTAATCCAAGTTGGAGAGAGAACACCATCTTTGCGACGGCAAGAGACAAGCAACTAGCGTGGTTAAAGGAACACGAAGAAGAAATCGTAAAATGGATGCACTCTGTCTATCCAAAAGTTGAAACTGTGCAATTTGACTGGAACTCACTACGTGTGGGACCTGTAAGCAATGGGGTGTCTCTAAATGGATATAATTTGTCGGTCGAGGGAACGTTTAATGAAATTCCAGAAACAGTTATTTGGGTAGATTTTTTAATGCCCGGTAAAGGGGATATACCACAAATGAGTCAAATTAGAATGAATCAGAGACCTGGTATTAAGCGCGGCGGTACGCTTTATGACTATGAGTAAAAAGGTGAGGAAGTAATGAAAAAGAAAGCAGCAGTAATCGGAAGTGCGGTGTTATTACTGACAGTGGGTGGTGTTACAGCATTCAACACAATCAATCCAAGCTGGAGAGAGAATACTATCTTTGCGACAGCAAGAGACAAGCAACTAGCGTGGTTGAAAGAACATCAAAAAGAAATTGTCGAGTGGATGCAGTTGTTTTATCCTAAGCTCGAATCAATTCAATTTGATTGGAATACGTTAGAAGTTGTAGCTGTTAGTAATGGGGTCTTTACAACAGAATACAACCTATCTGTAAAGGGGACTTTTAACGAAATTTCAGACACTGAGATTTATATTGATTTCACTCTAAATAAGCCAGATGACCTCCCAAGTATGTCTAATATAAAGTTGAACGAATCCCCACGTATATGGAAAGGGAATGGGTATTATATTTATGACGGACTTAATTAATTTAAATACTTTATATACGAACAGCCTGATTTAGTGTGGTGACTATGATGAAAAAGAAAGCAGCAATTACAGCAAGCGCCCTACTGTTACTGACAGTTGGTGGCGTTACAGCCCTCAATGTGATCAATCCAAGTTGGAGAGAGAATACGATTTTTGCGACGGCAAGAGACAAGCAATCTGCTCGGATGAAAGAGCATGAAGAAGAAATTGTGGCGTGGATCTAGTCTAGATATCCAAAGATAGAATCTGTACAGTTTGATTGGAATACTCTAGAGATTGGAGCTGTAAGCAATGGAATCTTTGCGGAGTCATACAATTTATCGGTAAAAGGAACCTTTAATAATAATCAAAAGACAATAATTTTTATTGATTTTAGATTAGAGCGCTCAGATAGCATTCCAAAGATGTCTCGGATAGGGATGAATCATCATCCAAGAATAGAGAAAGATGGAGTATACTACATCTTTGAATAATCTACTTGAAAAGGAGGGGAAGCCTTGAACAAATTAACTTTTAAAGACTCGAAGTCTGCGTGTCACAAAATAGTGACGGACTCAAAAGGCAAGAGATACATCATGGACACGAGCACCGTCAGACCGAATGTGTACGGTTTTGGGATTATTCCAAAGCAAGTAACTGTGGAGATGGTGGAGTTTGGTTATCATGATCAAAACTTTGAATTTAAAGCTAAACCCTCACCACTGTACACGGGAACAGTGGTATCGGTGCAACCACTATCGAGGTCAATTCTTAGAACATTAGAGGATATTTTCTTAGTGTATCATATTCATCAGAAAGTACTTTTGAAATTGGGAGTTTTAGCTCTAACGGTATTTATTTCATACTTACTCGCAAAAGTTTACATCAAACAAGCCCAGAAGAAAGTTGCGGAAAGATTGCCTAAGAATGCAAAGAGATATACTGCAACATTCACGTTTGCCAAAAGAAGAGATTTTTCCTATTGGTTTGGAATAGGACTTGTGGGTATTTTTGTATTTTTTTATATGAACACAAATAATGCGAGTGAAGGAGTCTTTTTAATCCCTATTTCACTATTATCATTGTTATTTTTTATTGTTTGGTTAGGCATGATGCCTATTCATTATGACTATGAGAAACAATATATTAGCCTTGTTTCAATCGAAGAGAAAAAGTAAAACTGGAGAGAATATATGAACGAATTAACTTTTAAAGACTCGAAGTCTTTGTGTTATAAAGTTGTGACAGACTCGAACGGAAAAAAATATCTTATGGATACGAGTACCATCAGACCCAACGTGTATGGTTTTGGATTTTTACCCAAAAGAGTGCGTGTTGAAATGGTTGAGATTGATAAAAAAAGTCGCCTTTTTGATAAGAAAACAAAAGTTAATGGAGCGGCAGTGGCTGTCGGAGGTGCGCTGGCAAGTACACCTATCCTATCAAAGTCGATAATGGAACTAGTGCGTGGTAGTCTGGATAGCCATCATATTCACGAACAGCCTTTTCTAAAGTATGGAATTTTTCTAGGGATTTTCATTTTGGCATTCTTAATAGCGCAAGTAATGATAGGAGTTTCTAGGTTCAGGGTATCAAAAAAACTTCCTTCAAATCCTAAAAAGTATATCGCTACATTTAGAACAGAAGGTAAAAGCGATTCAAGTTTTTATATTCCTCTGGCAATTAATGCAGTGCTCCTTTTCTTTTACGCACGAGCAACTTCTGGTGGAGAATTATTATTGATGTTTAATATGATGTTCTCATTTTGGCTATTTTTTGCTTGGTTAGTAGAAGTCCCTGTTGATAATATGTACAATAATAAAATTATTACACTTGAATCAATCGAGGAAAAACAGTAAAAACGGAGTGGATTATGGAAGAAGTAACAATCACTAACGCTAATTCGATGTGTTATAAACTGTTGACCGACACAAAGGGAAATCGATATTTGATGGATGTGAGTACAGTGTCGAATAAACTTTACTGCTTTGGAGTTCAAACAGATAAAGTAACGGTTGATATGATTGAAATCGATAAAAATGATACAAGATTTGAACAAAAGAATCTGCAATCAAGTACTTTCGTTGGGATTACAGCTGGGAGTCAATTGTTTGCGAATATAGTGTATCGCTCGTTAACCCAATTCATAAGAGAACAAAAATTACATCAACAATTTATTTTTCAAGTGGGACTCTTTATGATTTCAATTCTCTTTGCAGCGCTACTGATGAAATTATTTGCTATGATGTCTAAAAAATACGTGGCAGATCGATTGCCTGCGCATCCAAAGAGATATGTTGCAACATTTAAAACGACGTCAAAACGACATCTTTCGTTTTACATTCCACTTTCCATTAATGTAATTCTCTTTTTATTTTATTTAAGAGCTAGCATTGGTGGTAGTGTGGTACTTTTAGTTTTTAATACTATTCTGTCATTATGGATTTTGATTGGTTGTTTTGTAGGATTTCCAGTAGATATTCTTTATAAAAACAAGGAATTTCAATTAGAATCCATCGAAGAAAAACAGTAATTTTTAGGAGTATTCATATGAAAAAGATAGTAAGTTTACTCATGCTTACGTTTAGTATTTTTGTTCTAGTAGCCTGTGCAAATGGGCCTACCAAAGAAGCGATGAATGAGGAACTAAAGAAACCTGAAGTTGTTGCGGTAATCGAGAAAAGTTTAAAAAAATCGATAAGGGTGCGTTAACTGAAGAAGGGAAAATAAAATCGTATGAAATTAATTACGATAAAACAGATTATAATTCTCGTGGAGGAATTGAAATAGAAATTTATATTAATGGGAATAGTAATTTAAAACTCAATAGTCTTATTACTAAGAATCGAGACGAATATAAAGTTTCAGTGTCTGTACAATCCAAAGCGTTTGTAGATTTTTTGGAGGATAGAAAATGAAAAAACTGATACATGTACTCATGCTTACGTTTAGTATTCTCGTTTTAGTAGCCTGTTCAAATAAGCCTAGCAAAGAAGCGATGAATGAGGAGTTAAAGAAACCGGAAGTTATTGCGGTAATTGAAGAAAGTCTAAAAAATCTAGATAAAGATGCGTTTACTGAAAAAGGAAAAATAAAATCGTATGAAATTAATTACGATAAAACGGAACATAATTCTCGCCGAGGAATTGAAATAGAAATTTATATTAATGGGGATAGTAATTTAAAAATCAATAGCCTTATCACTAAGGATAAGGGTAAATATGACGTTGCGGTCTCAGTAGAATCCAAAGAGCTTGATGATTTCTTGGAGGGTAGAAAATGAAAAAGAGAAAAACAGTGGTGATTATAGTAGCGATTATAGTAGCAATTCTATTAGGGATTTTCTTACTAGTAGAAAATTCAAAACATCGAGAGAAAGCCTATATTCGTGAAGAACTGCAGAAACCAGAAGTCATCGCAGTTATAGAAAAAACATTAAATAATCTAGAAAAAAATATTAGTGATAAAGATGTAATTAAATCATATGAAATTGATTATGATGAAACGCATCTTAATGCTTCAGGACATGGAATTGAAACTCAAGTATTTGTAAATGGGAATCGGGATTTAAAAATCAGCTTACTCATCAGTAAAGATAAAGACAAGTATAGAGTAGGAACTGCAGTGGTTTCTAAAGAGTTGTCCGATTACGTGGAAGCTGAAGAGAAATAAATTGAGGAGTAGCTGTTCCTTATCTTAAAAAACTTTAATTAAGCCACCCGAACCTAGCTTATGCTGGGTTCTTTTTTACGAGCAAGTATAGTAAAAACGCTGGGGGAGCAGTATAATAAAGATGAGTTCAGGAATCCGTTTTTAGGGAGAGGGGTTGTTGGAAATGAGTCAAAAAGTTAGAGAAATTGTTACTATAGTATTTGGGTTTATCAGTGGTGCAAATGCCATCTATCAGCTACTATTTCGTCAAGATATCGCGCTGTTTTTTTTGAGTGTGATGGTTAGTAGGCTTGCCTTTTATACTTGGGTAAATCGGGATAATCCAGATAAGTTCAAAAGGCTCAATCACGGATTAGTTGTCGTCTTTATTGGGATGGTAGCTGCTACTGCCTTTTTCCTCATCATGAATCATTTTTTTGGATTTGAGCAATGGGAGCCTTGGCAAAAATCCGTCGTTCAATTGTCGTTTATCTTTGGGTTAGTGCCAGTAGTGAATCGATATTTAAAAAAATAATCATTTAACGGAGGTGTCCTATGGCACTTTTACATGTTTCATTCTTTTCAAAAACATTAATGAGAACCATCCCCCTGTCGGTCTACTTACCTAGCGATGCGGTGGATTTTAATAATCAGTATCTCTCGGAAGGGCCGTACAAAGCGCTGGTACTACTGCACGGAGTATTGGGCAGCGAACAGGACTGGGTCAACCAGACGCGAATTCTTCGTTACGCAAAAGAAAAAAATCTTACCTTGATCATGCCTTCGGGGGAAAATCATTTCTACGTAGACCAACCATGGAACTATACGAACTATGGAGAATTTATCGGGGTGGAACTTCCAGAAATCTCCCGCCGAATGTTTCCTATTTCTAGAAAGCGCGAAGACTTAGGCATTGCCGGTCTTTCGATGGGTGGATACGGGGCGCTTCGAAACGGCATCAAATATCACGACACCTTTAGCGTGATTGGAGCGTTCTCTGGAGCGATTAAGAAACAGGCACTTCCATTAGAGGAGATTCCAGAAGCACCGTTCTTTTTAAGAAAAAGCTTTTTGGAGGCGGTCTTCAAAGATGAGGAGACCTTTATTGCGGAAGGCAATCAGTTGTATCATGCCGTCCAAACCATGGAGCATAAGGACGCACTTTCGGTCTTTATGGCGTGTGGTTTGGAAGATTGGCTTTTGGAAGACAATCGTAGCTACAGCAACTTTTTGAAAGAACAAGGAGTGTCGCTAACGTATAAAGAACACGCTGGGGGACACGAATGGGATTTCTGGGACTGGGCGATGAAACAGTTCTTAGACTGGTGGATTCCAGAAGATGCAGACCAAGGCGTGTCTAGTGGGAATGTGAAATCGTAAGACGAACGCGATATTGTTGCAAGCACATCGCCATAATGGTAGAATATTTTGTATATTAGAGCGATGAACAAGAGGAGTAAAATGACTTTGTTTACGAGAGAGGGAAGACTTGGTGAAACTTCCTAGCAGATTCATTTGAAGGTAGCTTGTGAGCTTACTCTACGAAATGCAGTAATAGAGTACGGAGACGACACTTCGTTACCAACATCGAGGCGTAATAAATAATTACGCGAATATTAGGTGGTACCACGAAATCAATCGTCCTATGGAGAGTGTCTTCATAGGATTTTTTTATTGGACACAAACAAGATACAAGGAGGAAAATCAATGGCTAAAGAAATGTCATCTAAGTTTCAACCGCAAGAAGTTGAAGCTGGTAAATATCAATGGTGGGTTGATTCAGGCGTCTTCCATCCAAACGAAGATCCAAACGCTGAACCTTATTCAATCGTTATCCCGCCACCAAACGTAACAGGGAAATTACACTTAGGACATGCTTGGGACGTAACGTTACAAGACATGATTATCCGTCAAAAACGCATGCAAGGGTTCGACACTTTATGGTTACCAGGGATGGACCATGCCGGTATCGCAACGCAAGCAAAAGTAGAAGAAAAATTACGCGGAGAAGGCTTATCTCGTTATGACCTTGGCCGTGAGAAGTTCCTTGAACAAACATGGG
>ERZ773018.1517-NODE-1517-length-12345-cov-2.860862_pt1 | contig 12345 bp, 8 predicted proteins | sample MGYA00580840_ERZ773018 | MGnify/ENA primary metagenome ERZ773018 (study PRJEB29015, sample SAMEA2738125) | human oral metagenome | biome: human oral; feature: human-associated habitat; material: saliva | place: China | collected 2256 ... | reverse complement strand
GCATGAACGCCACCAGCAGGTTGCGGCCGAGTGCCATTTCACCGTTGTCGGTGCCGGGGCCGTCGGCAATAACCTGACCAGCTTCAACGCGGTCGCCAATGTCCACCAGTGGCTTCTGGTTGTAGCACGTACCCTGGTTGGTGCGCTGGAATTTGCGCAGGATGTAGGTGTCGCGGATGCCGTCGTCACCCATCACGGTGATGAAGTCCGCAGAGAGGTTCTCCACCACGCCGGATTTCTTGGAAATAACCAAGTCGCCTGCGTCGTAGGCGGCGCGCAGCTCCATGCCGGTACCCACGTAGGGGGCTTCCGAGCGGACCAGCGGCACAGCTTGACGCTGCATGTTCGCCCCCATGAGGGCACGGTTAGCGTCGTCGTGCTCCAGGAAGGGAATCATGGCGGTAGCCACGGACACCATCTGACGTGGGGAAATATCCATGTAGTCGATGTCGGTGGCGTTGACCACCTCAATGTCCCCACCTTTCATGCGGACCACAACACGCTCTTCGGTGATGTTGCCGTCCTTATCAAAAGGCGTGTTCGCCTGGGCGACCACGTGGCGGTCTTCCTCATCTGCGGTGAGGTAGTCAATCTGATCCGTCAGCTTGCCGTCCACAACCTTGCGGTAGGGGGTTTCAATGAAGCCGAACGGGTTGACCTGCGCGTAGGAGGACAGTGAACCAATGAGACCAATGTTGGGGCCTTCAGGGGTTTCAATCGGACACATGCGGCCGTAGTGCGAGGGGTGCACGTCGCGAACTTCAATGCCTGCACGCTCACGGGACAGACCACCCGGGCCAAGAGCAGACAAACGGCGCTTGTGGGTCAGGCCAGACAGGGAGTTGTTCTGGTCCATGAACTGCGACAGCTGCGAGGTACCGAAAAACTCGCGGATCGCCGCAGACACGGGGCGCACGTTAATCAGCGAGGTGGGAGTGATGGACTCCGCATCCTGCGTGGTCATACGCTCACGCACCACACGCTCCATGCGGGAAAGGCCCACACGGACCTGGTTCTGGATCAGCTCGCCCACGGTGCGGAGACGACGGTTACCCAAGTGGTCGATATCGTCCACCTCAACCGGAATGACCGCGCCGGTTGGGGAGGTCATGGTAGTTTCACCTGCGTGCAGGCGCACCAGGTACTCCAGGGTGGTGGCAATATCTTCCTCGGTCAGCACCATGGTGCCATCATGGTCGCCACCAAGACCCAGTTTGCGGTTGACCTTGTAGCGGCCAACCTTGGCAAGGTCGTAGCGCTTCGCCCGGAAGAAGCTGCTATCCAGCAGGGACTGTGCAAGGTCGCGCGTCGGCTGCTCGCCGGGGCGCTGCTTGCGGTAAATTTCCAGCAAGGCTTCGTCGGTGTTGGATACACCGTCGGATTCCAGCGTGGTCATCATGATCTCAGAGAAACCGAAACGCTCCACGATTTGCTCGTGGGTCCACCCCAGGGCCTTCAACAGGACGGTGACGGGCTGACGGCGCTTGCGGTCAATGCGCACACCAACGGTGTCGCGCTTATCCACGTCGAACTCTAGCCATGCGCCGCGGGAAGGGATTACCTTCACCGAGTGCAGGGCACGCTCTGTGGACTTGTCGATCGTCTGATCAAAATACACACCGGGGGAACGAACCAGCTGGGAGACAACAACACGTTCCGTGCCATTGACAATGAACGTTCCCTTGTCCGTCATCATCGGGAAGTCGCCGATGAATACGGTCTGCGATTTAATTTCACCAGTATCGTTGTTCACGAACTCCGCTGTCACATACAGCGGAGCCGAGTAGTTAATGTCTTTTTCTTTGCACTCATCAATGGAGTACTTCACCTCTTCGAAGCGGGGCTCCGACAGAGATAGGGACATGTTTCCTGAGTAGTCCTGAATTGGGGACAATTCTTCAAGAATGTCCTCAAGACCACTTGTTACACGGGTACCCTCGGAGACCTTTTCTTGCATGCGGGCACGCCACTCAGGCGTACCAATGAGCCATGCAAAAGACTCAAGCTGCAAGTCGAGGAGACCTGGAACCTCAATGGGTTCCGTGATCTTCGCAAAAGAGTATCGCTCCGGAGCACCGGGGATTTCGGCCATTGACTTGGTCTGGCGGGAGACTGCCAAGATGCGTCCTTCCAGCACCTCACGCGGTCGGCAACCTAAGGTGGGTGGGCTACCGGGCCGCTAGAATTTGAGAATACGGTCTGCTGTGGAAACGCCGCCCAGATAGCACTGAATGACCTTGTCAAATCGAGTTTTTTCAACCCGAGGCAACAAGGTCTCACATGCGATATGGAGGGAGGTTCCAGCGCAACGAAATAGCTTATACCAACAGCGCAAAAAAGTAAAGGGATACTTTACATTATGACCGTGCGCCGCGCCGACTCCCGCGCCCACGCTGACTTCCACGCTCGCGTCGGCTTTCACGCTCACTCCTCCCACGCCCAAGGCTGAAAGCGCCAAAGACGCCAATCAATCCAACAAACGCGAGCGCGCCGCCTGCTCCCAATAGAACCGTGCTGGTGGTGTGCACCCAGTTCCCATTAGATACTGACGATGCCTGCGACATCAATGTCGAAGCACTGTCCGGCGTCACCTTACCATGGAAAAGAATGACCTGCTCACGTTTTTCCCCTTCCCGAGTGCCATAGAAATCATCAATATGCTCCTCCGCATCAATGATCAGGCCGGTGGCGCGGTCCACATACCAGTCCCGTACGGCGGAGTGGAATAAATATCCAGAGGTCATCGCACCATCGGGTTCAGCGAAGTTGGTGGTGTTCGCGGCGTCGGCAAACAGTGTGGCCACGTTGACGGGTTGAATATCCTGGCGGAAGTGCAGGATGGTGCGTCCTTCGCGCCGCTCCTCCCCCACGAAATGTGCGGGCCGGGACTGCCGGAGGGTGTCGTCAAAAACTTGGTAAGGGCCTTGACCTGCGTCGATGGGGAATTTCGTCCACACACCATCAACGGCCACGGTTTGCGTGGGTCCCACAATCTGATCCGTCAACGTTGCATCCCCGACCGCTTCCCCCGTGATGCGGTCCATCCGGTAGCTCCAGATTTTCGCGTTCACCAAACGATTCAGATCGCTTTCCTTAATGTCTTTGCTCAGCGTCATACCAATCCGGAGTGTCACCTCGGTGGCGTCCACGGGGTCCATCAACTCCGTATTCACCTGCTTGAGCAGCGCCCCCTTATATTCGCTTTCCCCGCTGCCCACCGTGCCATTGTTGTCGCGCAGCACCATTGTGGTCTGTCCCAGCGACAGCGGTAGCCTGCTGTCGGCATGAACGTAGCGCGGAAGTAGCACACCAACGACCAGCAACGCAGCGCTCAGACCCAACAGCATCACACAAAAGACCCGCGACTTAGGAAGCATAGTTTCCGATGTTACAGTGATGTTACAGTCGGGCGCTTATCGACGTCGCCCCTATCACCGTTTCCCCTCCCCCACCAGGTTTGCATATCCACAACAGACAAAACCCCCGACCGCCACGCGAACGCAGCAATCGGGGGAATCTTTCCTGAAAGAAAGATATTACTTGAGGGAGACCTTAGCGCCGGCTTCTTCCAGCTTGGTCTTAGCAGCCTCAGCGTCGTCCTTGGACACGCCTTCGAGCAGAGCCTTCGGAGCGCTCTCAACGAGTTCCTTGGCTTCCTTCAGGCCCAGGCCGGACACGATTTCGCGGACAACCTTGATCACGCCGATCTTCTTAGCGCCAGCGTCTTCGAGAACAACGTCAAACTCGTCCTTCTCTTCAGCAGCGGCAGCAGCGTCGCCACCAGCAGCACCAGGAGCAGCAACAGCAACCGGAGCAGCAGCGGTAACGTCGAAGGTCTCTTCGAACAGCTTGCGGAATTCGGAAGCCTCGATGAGGGTCATTTCCTTGAAAGCTTCAATGAGCTCTTCGGGGGTAAGTTTAGCCATGGTGGCAATCCTTTCAAGTTTATGGGGTAAAGCAATGTGTATGCGTGGCGCGTGATGCGCGCCGAGAACGACTTATGCGTTCTGCAGTTTTTCCTCGTACGCAGCGAAAAGACGTGCAAGCTGAGAAGCGTGAGCGTCAAACAGGGCTGCGGTACTTGCCAAGCCGCCGTTCATGGCACCAGCAATCTTCGCGAACGTGGTCTCGCGGTTGTCCATCTCAGCGATGGCTTCAACCTGAGCCGCGCTCAAGGCATTGCCGTCCATGTAGCCACCCTTGACCACGAATGCCTTGTTGTCCTTACCGAATTCCTTCAGCGCCTTAGCAGCATCAACGGCTTCGCCTTTGATGAATGCCACAGCGGTGGGACCGGAGAGGAGATCATCAAGACCTTCAACGCCAGCTTCACGAGCAGCCAGCTTGATCATGGTGTTCTTGGCGACGGAGTACTGGACATCAGCGCCAAGCTTACGACGCAGCTCAGTGGTCTGAGCAACAGTCAAGCCACGGTACTCGGTCAGCACAATAGCGTTGGTTTCCTCAAAACGCTTTTTCAGCTCGGCCACTGCAGCAGTGTTCTTAGCATTTGCCATTACTTCGCCTCCTTCCTCATTAACGTATGGTGTTCGATCCGCCGGGGTTTTTCGCTATAACAGCAAAAAGCCCCGTGCAAGAGCACGAGGCGCATCCATACGTTGATGAAATGGCTCCAAGTGTCTCCTGCGTAGGTTGGTCCAACTTCAGTCAGACTCCTTCGACCCCATTAAACGGGGTAACCGACGGTCTTCGGTGAAACTTGAGCTGTGCGAAAACGCACATCAAACTTCGATCGGCAACACTAGTCCACGCTGTTGGAACTAGTCAAATCAGTAGGGCCTAGGCCTTGTCGCGGAACTGCGCCAGGCCAAGGTCCACAAGGTATTGGCTCACAGCATCCTCGTTGCCGAGCATCCGGTAGGTCACCAGCGTGTTGCTGTTGACAAAGTCAAAAAAGACAGTGGATTCACCGACACGTTCCTGAGGCCCCGTGAACCCCAGTTTCAGCGTGTGACCTGGGGCGGATTCAATACTCTTCCATTCTTCAAAGTCACCATATCGGCGGACATCCGCAATGACAGTCCGGTCTGTCACAACACCTAGGTAGTTGGCGTACTCTGAGATGCCGTCGGTGTTGAGCTGGCAGAGTTTCTCTGGGGTTACGTCGTCAAGGGAGAAGACGTCTTCTTCGCAGCTTTCTCCGATAACCAGGTTGGCAATATTAGCGGGGAGGACTGCCCGCACATCATCGGCAATAACGGTAGGCGGGGTGTCACCACGGGTTGGGACGGTGGTTCGGCTGGGCATGGGCGTGGATGGCACCCGCATGTGCGGTGAGGTTGGCAGCACGCGGGACGAGGGGTAGGTGCGCTCGGTTGATGCGGTTGTGCCAGCGTCCACTAAGGCAGAAAGAATCCTGAGCATGGCTAAAAGTCCGAGCACCACAACCAGAAGCACCACAACCACAATGGCACCGGCGTTTGATTTCTTGCGCGGCATTGGCTGCCCAGCCATGTGCCCGGCACCCGGTTGGTTTGGATAGCCTGCGCCGTAATCATTCTGTGGGTACTGGTAGTACTGCGGCCCACCAGGTTGAGCTGGCGGCTGTTGAGGTTGCTGTCCCTGCTGAGGCGCGTATCCGTTGGGCGCTCCCATGGGCTGCTGCGGCGGTTGAGTCGGCTGTGGAGGTACCTGTGGCCCTGTCGGCGGGGTTTGTTGGTTCAGGTAAGGGTTCGGCTGTGGCTGATTCTGGGGTACAGGACTCTGAGGTGACTGGCTCTGCGGCACCTGCTCCTGTGGGACCTGCTCCTGTGGGACCTGCCCCTGTGGTGGCTGCTGGTTCTGTTGGTTCTGCAGGTATGGGTTGTAATAAGGCTGAGAGCCGTCCATGTTTTGGCCGTACTCGTAGTTGTTTCCTTGCGTGTTGTCACCGCCCTGCGGACTATTGCCGCTGCCCTGCGGATTATTGTCACCGCCCTGGGGGTTGGTGCCACCCTGTTGGTTATCCATATGTTCAGCCCTTCACACCGATACTTTGGTTTTGTAACAGATAAATCTATCACCATTTTCAGCCCGGCAGGAGGGGTGCTGCGCTGCACAGACGTCACCGCGTTGATATGTCACGCACTCTGGGCAGCAGTACCACTACAGCAACAATGATGAGGAATCCCGTCAGGCTGGCAAGGGTCGGCATGCCCCAGTTGTGGACGATGGGCCCCGCCACCGCTCCGCCTGCGGCACCGACGATGTTCATGGTGAAGTCGCTGCGACCCTGAATGTGGGTGCGGCGGGTTTCAGGCGCGGCGTCGATAAGCAGGGCGGAACAGGACACTAGCGCCGCTGACCAGCCCAAGCCCAGCAGCACCAGTGCGGCTACCACGGCCGCATCCTGCTGCCCATACGCAATCAGCAAGCCCAATGACGCGAGCTGCACTACAAAGCCCAACGCAAGCGTCCATCGACGTCCAACGCGGTCCGCCAACAGGCCGAATAAGGGCGAACAGGCGTACATGCCCGCCACATGCGCGCTGATAGTGATTCCGATCAGCCGCAGCGACGCACCATGCCCGTGCAGATGCACCGGTGTCATCGCCATCACTGCGACCATCACCGCATGCGCCACCGCCAACGACGCAATAACAACAATAACCATGGGGTATGCGCGTATCGACGTCGCGTCGGTCGCAGTCTCCTCATCTGACGCTGCGGGTGCCACTGGATCGGGGTGCAGCGCCACGGACAACACAAGCACCGCCACCACCTGCGCTCCAATACAGATCAGGTAGGCACCCGAGAAACTACTAAAACCCAACAATTCACTGAGTCGCTGACCTGGCTCCATCAGGTTCGGACCCGCCACCGCCCCAATCGTCGTGGACCACACCACCAGGGACAGATCGCGGCCACGGGTTGCAGTAGCTGCGACATCGCCCGCAACGAAGCGGCTTTGCAGATTCACGGCGGACGAGGCGCCAATGAGAAGAAAACTAGCCAGGAGCAGCCATAATAGTCGCCATTCGGCGGCGAACATAGCCCCGGTTGCGCCAAGCGCGCCGAGAACCATCCCAGAGGTCAAGGACAATCGACGCCCATGAGCGGCCGCAATCTTGGCTAGGACGACAGAAAACAACGCCGCCCCGACAGTTGTCACTGTCGAGGCAGCACCACCCCACTCTGTGCCGCCGATATCCGCAGCCAGCAGTGACCCTAAGGAAAACGCCACACCAGCCGAAATACCACCCATTACCTGGGCAATCATGAGGGCGGTGAGGACGCGGCGTCGATAAGCGGGGGTTATCATATATGACTATTCAGCGAGATGGAACTTCTTGAGAAATGCTTCGGCCTCGTTTTTGCCGCCCTCGATAAAGTAAACAATGGTGGCACCGTCGCTGGCGAAGTCCGTGATATAAACAAAGTTAGTACCCGGGGAGCTTAAGGAACTCACCAGTATGTCATGCCCCTGCGTGGGCTTCAGACTGATGTCCTGTTTCTTCATCATCAGCGGCTTCCTGGCACTCTCCGCCAATTTCTTATCGGTGGTGAATAGCACAGTGCCATGACCATACTCAGATTCCGCGTCCGCCATATTCACCCAAGTACACGAAGTCGACTGTGCACTCGGTAAACCAAACACAAACCCAAATGCTGCGGCAGCATGGCAGGAAACCACATTATCGCGAATCTCTTGAGGAACATGGCTGGCAATCTCGGGGGGAAGATTTTCGTGAAGGGAATCCGGTAGCGATTCTTCAGGTGTCGTCGGGGCTGCGGATGGAGCCAGTTGAGGCACACTGACCGTCGGGGTGGTGATCGTCTGGGAGGAGTCCAACGCGGTGGTGTCACTTTTCTTAGTGCCAAACACTGTTGTCCACACCAGCACCATAATGGCGATCAGCGCCACAATCCCCAGCGCAATAAGGATCTGTACCAGCGGCGATAGCTTAATCTTCGGGTTGGTGTGCGTACCCAGGGGTGACTGACTAACCATCATCGAATCGATATGGCGACCAATCGCCTCTGGACCTCGCTGCGGCGGGTTTGTCAATGAGTCAGATCCATGAATGGATTCCGGTGCCGGATCATACGACGACAGTTGATCCCTAGGGCCCATTCCGTTTCCCCTGCTGTTGGGTGAATTATCCACGTGCGTAGCCTTTTCTCGTCATCTCTATTTCCCTTACCACCAGCGCTTATTGGCCACTATCCCGGCAAGGCGCTGATTTCCTTCCCCATCAGAAACATCCGGGTTTTCGTGGAGGAAACGTTGAACGTCAATCCATTCGTTATACATATCAGCAATGGAATTTTCAGGATCCGCATGAGCAGGACGAGCAGCATTCTGCGACACAATCCAATTAAACGCGTGGAAAATGCGACGAAGTCCCCTGTCCCCCAACCCGTAGACCGTCACATCCGCGTTATACACACGAACCAGCAGGGTCACTTCTGGCGCCCGAACAGCATCCACCCGAGTCACACTATCCACTGCAATTTCCTGCAGCTGACCAGGACCAACGCCGATGAGTATCCTGTAATTAGTTACCGCCAGTGCTGAGTGAAACCCCGGGGAGGTTGTATCAGCGAACTCCAACACAAACTCATTCGGACGCAACACATCGTGCACATCTTTTGCTACCATCATCACAAGTTCTGACGCCCCCGCCCGTTCGACAGCCATTTGCACTGACATATCGCTGAAAGTTTGCTCCATGAGGCTCTAATCTATCACCATATTCTGGGTATCTCAGCACATTTTGTTATGAAATATAGATAACTTTTCATCACGGCACCATGCACTGTGTATGGTTGTTTTCATGACCGTAACAGTCACCCCCATTAGCTTCAAACCCAACCAAAAATCCCCTTTTAAATGGTCAGGGCGTCCCCTCGACCCGGCCATGGTACGCGCCAACTCATTCGGTTTACCTTATCGTGAGCCACAGCCAGTGGACGCCCCCGGTGAACTGCTACCCAAAAAAATGCAAACCCAAATTCAGCAAGTCTTACAAGCTCAATGGGGTTTCAATGACTCAGACGACGTGCGCCAAACATGCGAAATACTCCTGGGCAACGGCATGCACTACCGCGCCTTTGATGCCATGCTGACCCCCTCAAATACGCTGGCCCAAATGTATAGAGAATCAGCATCGCCCCTGGATTTTCGCACCCAGACTGACCTTTTCACCAGCTTCCTTCGCGGCCTGTACTACTACAACAACTTTGACCCAGACCACGAGGCACAGCATTTCCACCATTGGGTCAACATGCTTGTTAACCAAGAGTTCCAGAACGTGTGCCCTGACCGGATGCCCCACACCACCCGCGCCTGGGATGTGGTTCGGGTAGAACTCACCGCAGGTCGCGCCGTCGGTTGCGGATTGCTGTCCCCCGAAGAGGGCCAGGATTACTCCCATCGTGCCGTCCAGGAGCTGCAGAAAAGCTTCGCCAACTGGTACCAGGTGGCGTTGAGTTTCTGGTGGGGCCGAGCCATGTGGATGGCCGACGAACCACTGGATATTGGCCTGCTGACCGTGTACGACGACCTGTTCAGCACCGCCCTAACCCACCCCGACTCCCCATGGGTGAAAGTGCCGCTGCAGCCCTAGCAGCTGTAGCCCCGGCGCGCGAAAAACTACTCCCCAGGATGACGCATCATATGCGCACCTGGGGAGTAGTTATGTGTAGTGGTTATGCGTTACCGTTGCCGCATTACCGCTTCCGTCGAGCTACAACAACGCAGCCGACACCTGCGACAATGAGCAGCCCAGCACCCATGACGATGACCGGCCATTGCTGAGACAGTCCCGTTTTCGCAAGAGCACGATGCGGTTTTTCAGGAGCCTGGCCACCGGGTTGCTGTGGTTTCCCAGGTGGCATGACCACCGTCGTGCCCACAGCCGGAGTGACCGGTGTGGTGCTAGGCACCGGAACAGGCTTTGTCACGGTACCGCGTGGACGCCTCGGGGTCTCCGGCGGGGTTTCGCGGGGCGTCGTGGGTGGCACGGACGTCGTGGGCGGCGGAATGAGGCGCTTATAGGTGTTGGTTGCCTCAACCGTGATCACCTTCTTACTGATGGTCACGCTCACCGGCTGCGGTGTGATCGCCTCATAGCCGTGTTCCTTCGCACTCGCTGCATCCTCCGCAATTGTGCAGGACGTTCCAACGGGCAGCTGCGGCGAGGACACAGCTTTTCCATCAGCACGGACGGTAAGTGTGCCAGATGGGTGGGCCGCACCGTCGTATGCGGGTTCGCACGTGTAGGTGAAGTCGAAGGTTTTATCCTCTGGAATGTTGATGGACTCTCCCGTGGCGGGTTCAACCTTCTTGACAATCTCGAAGGAACCATTGTGGGCGGTGTACTCGTTGACGGCCGTGACCTGCACCGTTGCCGCATTAGCAACATCAATGGTCACGCTGCGGCCCGTAACCGGGGTTGCACCATTCACGCTCAGTGAGGTGGTGTAATCCGCGTTGGCGACAGGGGCGTCGGATTCAGTAATGGTGCACTTACCCGTAGGAATATCCGTGACCTCTGTAACAGTCCCCGGCACCACCTTGACAGTATGCTCCTTCTCCCCCAGCCCTGTGCAGGTGTAGGTGAAGTCAAAGCTCTTACCCGCTAGTGTGGCGGCGTTACCCGTCACGCTCTTAGCCAGGGTAAATCCGCCCTTGTGGCGCTTGTAGTTATTCGTCAGCGTCACAACAGAAACCGAATCCTTCGCTCCGACGGTGAACGTGGGGTGGTCGAAGTTCCCGGCCACGCTGTAGCCATCACGCCGGGCTGACTTCTCGTCCTCGCTCAGCTGGCATTGCGTTCCCGTGGGTAAGGCAGGCCCAGCCACCGCCGTGCCGTCGCCAGGAACCTGCAGGTCCCCGTTCTGCTCACCACACACGTAATGGACAATAAACGTTGTGGCGCGCGCGGCGTCGACATCATCACCTGTGAGCTTCTTCGCCACAGTGAAGCTGCCGAGATCACGGCTGTAGGTGTTGGTCACTATAACGGCGACAACAGAGTCTTTCTCACTAACAGTGAAGGTTGACTTATCAATCCGCATGGTGTGTGTGTACCCCTCGCGTTTGGCACTGTCTTCCTTCTCCGAAAGGTGACATTCCGTCCCTGTAGGAACCTGCGGACCGGTAACAGTAGCACCAGACGCAACCGTCAGCGTTCCTGTGAGGTCGCCACACACGTAATCAATGTCAAAACGCTTGTCACCGATGGTATCCGCGCCATCACCTTCAACTATTTTCTGCACACTAAAGGTGCCATGATCGCGACTGTAGGTGTTGGTCACCTCCACGCGTGACGACGGCCGCGCAATCTCCACCTTTTCGCCCAGCTGAACATTCACCGAATACCCGGCGCGCTTGGCAGCGTTGTTGTCCTCGCCGGTGATCTCACACGTGGTGCCCACGGGGAAACGCCCAACCTTTGTGTCTTTACCTGCGGTCACAGTGACGGTTCCTGTTGCAGCTACCTCATCGTCACTGTCGATGGCTTGGCCCGCTGCCGAACATGTGTAGTTGACAGGGAAGGTCTCATTGCCGGTAGAACCACCAGCCACAACGGTTTTAGATACGATGAATTCTCCACGAGGCACGGTGAAGGTGTTGGTGGCGGTGATAGTGAGCTGCGCGGGTTCGTCAGCGGCACTGGCGGTGACCAGCGCGGCTTTGTCATAGCTGTTGAAATCAATGTCAACGCTGTCGGCACCGCCGTTATCGGTTTCTGTGGCAAAGCAGCGTGCACCCACGGGTAGTTTCGCGGGACCACCATCGTCGCCGGGGACCGGAACGGCCGCTTCTCCAGTGACAGTCACGTTTTTCTTCAGCACGGTCAACGGTTCCGCGCCGCCCTGCCCTGGCAGTTGGCACGTGACGTCAAAGGTGAAGCGTTTCTGCTGCGCCGCAGCCACCGCAGCGGGTTCACCCACAATTTTCTTGGCAATGGTGACCACACCAGCGGAGTAGCGGTTAGTGAGAACGGCGGTCATCTGCGCGCCCGTTCCACGTTGCGCATCCAAGCCAATCTCCACGGTTGTACTGGGTAGGTCACCCGTATTGGTGGGATCAGCCCCGCCTGCTTTTGTTTCAGTAACGGTGCAGCTGGCCCCCACAGGGATACCGGTAATAGGTGCACTGTTCAGCTGGGTTTTCCCGCGTTCTGCCGTGAGTTTCACGGTTTCTTCTTTTACGGTCTTGCCGTCCGCTGTACAGCGCACCTGGAATTCCAAGGTATTCCCATGCGCGAAGTTCGCACCAGGACCTTCCAGCATTTTGGTGACCACGAGGCTGCCGTCGGCAATGAAACCAGCATCAATGGTGGTGTTGCTGGTGTCTTTGGCCAGCACCACCGGATCGGCTGCCCCCGTTGCGGG
>ERZ773018.1515-NODE-1515-length-12353-cov-3.649455_pt1 | contig 12353 bp, 7 predicted proteins | sample MGYA00580840_ERZ773018 | MGnify/ENA primary metagenome ERZ773018 (study PRJEB29015, sample SAMEA2738125) | human oral metagenome | biome: human oral; feature: human-associated habitat; material: saliva | place: China | collected 2256 ... | reverse complement strand
CCAAGCCCCCGGCCACCATCGAGTGGGAGTGACCTAACCCCGATTCTTGCAAGCCACCTGAAATCATTCCCAGAGTGCCACGGCGCGTCATGAGCGGTCAGACGGCGCCAAGCCACCTGCAACAAACGGGAATGACAGATTGGAAAGACCCCCGAAATCAAGCGGTTTCGGGGGTCTTTTTTGTGCTTTGAACTGCGATTTTGATTCGAATCATTGCCCTCGGTGGCTTTATTTTGCCCCGAAACTCGCCTTCCAATCGGCCACCTCTTCGGGGTCATCTCGCCGGCTTTTTCCGAATCAATCACACGCTTCCACGCCTTGATCGCCTGAGCCAGCATAGGGCTGTGCTCGGCCCTCTCGTCGAAGCCCAGGACGAGCGGTTGCAGAAAGACGGGCGTGAAGCGCATCAGAATCCACGACTTGCGCCACAGCCACGTTAGCCTGCTCATCAACATGGGTTTCACGGCGCTCGCAGTCGCCGATCATATGGGGCACGAGACGGCGGGCATCACCTACCGCTATGCGCACCTGTTCCCCATGAAGCGGGACGAGATGGCCGCCGCGCTCGACGGGGGCGAGGGGGTAAGAAGGATGCCGTGCGAGAACAGCGCCCGCAAGCGCAACAAGACGATGGTGTTTTGTTGCACGCCCGAGGAGCACAACCTCATATGCGAGTTGGCTGCCTGGAACGGCATGAACCGGCAGGACTACATCATTGCCAAGCTCACCGATACCCAAGTTGAGGTGAGGCCCTCTGTGAGCGTTCAAAAGGCGTTGAAGGACTCGATGGCGGAGTTGGCCAAGGAAGTGAGCCTGGTGGCATCCTATGGCGAGCTGAGCGAGTCCTTGCAGCAGTGAGTCGAGCTTGTGATGGGATTCTTCCTGGCGCTTGGCGAGCCTGATGACACGCCAGCGGTTGAGGCGTTGCCACGAACCGCGTCTTTGGAAGAGCCGACGACAGGTGTCGTGGACGTAGGCTCCGACACCGCAAGCATCTTTGAAATGGGACGAAGATAGGCCTAGCGCCAGACCTCCAACGCCTTGTTCGCAAGCCATTCGGCACGATCGGCGATGTCGTCCTCATCCCAAGACTCTTTCTCCAAAACGCCGGCCATTGTCGCAAGGCCGGCGGCGCAGAGGGCCAAGCCGTCGTTGTATCCGTTTCCCTGCTTCTTGGTGGTCCAATCTGCGTCGCGGATGGAGGCGTTGAGAGAATGCGTGATGATGGCGAGGTTGCCGAGCGTGAGGAGCTTCCGGTCCCTTCGCGTGGCAGCCTCATCGTCGAGGGCTCCCCATTTGTTTCGCCACTTCTTGGGCATCATGTGCTCGAGGGAGTACTGGTTGAACCCGAGCAGGGCCGTGCTGCTCATGCCAGGGCGAATGGCGCTTTCCAGCAGATAGAGGACGCCCTTGGACTGAAGGTTGTAGAGGCACGATTCCTCGAACGCCGTCCGAACCTCGGCATCGCCGGGCATGTACGTCGTCGCCTCCTCATTGGCCTCGAGCGCCTTCCTCAGGGCCTCGGCGTCCTTCACTTCGTTCAGGATCAGCGAGGTGAACAGCCTGTTGTAGCTCTTCGTGGTTGCCCGGACCAGCATTCGACGGATGATGTAGCTCTCGAGCAAGGCAAAGACCTCGGATTCACCGCCCGAAGACTCCGCGTTCTTGCGAACGTTAAGCACATATGGGATGAGCGTAGAGTTCTTGAGGCCGAATATCAGCACGTTCAGGCGCTCGACGCCGGGAGCGGAGGGGACGTCCGCGTCGCAGCAGCTTGGGTCGAACGTGGACTCGAACACCCCGGCATACGCCTTCATGCTGTCGAGAATCTCGTCCTTGTCCCCGTTGCAGTACTTGCCGATGAAATCCTTGTAGGATTGGAAGAGGTTGGAGGTGCGCGAATAGAAGAGTTTGTCCTCAGTCGTGACGCCACGCTCCTTGTCCTGGACCAAAATCTGGAGGAACGCGTCGAAGAAGAGGTCGATGAGCGTGCGCTTGATGCGCCCGGTAACGACCTCCTGCTCCCAATACTCCCTCTTCTCCGCCGTGGGCTCGAAGATGTCTTCCCAGCACTCTTTGAATGCCTGCTCGTTCTCGCGGTTGAAGAAGTAGTTCTTAAGGAGCTCCGCCGTCGTCAGGCGCACCCCGAGCGAGTTGATGGTGTCGAATATCTGCTGCTCGTCCTCGCCCTCGGTAAGATCGATGCAGACGAACTGGACGTTCGACTTGATCGTGTTCCTGTCGACCTTCTCCGGGTCGATATTCTTGAGGAAGTAGTTGTAGGCAAGGACGATGGCCGAGGAGCCCTCGAGGGGTTCGCAGCCCGTGGCGCTGACGACCTTTTCGAAATCCTGCCGGTCGTACTTGCCGTGCCGCAAGGCGACATCGCCGGTCTCCAGGACGAAATCTCGCTCAAACAAATTGTTGGTGCCGTTTTTTGCACAGAGTGCCTTGAAGAAGATGACCATGGTCGTGAGTCGCTGCTGGCCGTCGATGACGGTGCGAACCTCGGAGACCTCGGACCAGGTGTTGCCGGAGGAGGCCTGCTTCAGGATGATGGAGCCCAGGAAATAGGGCCGCTTCGAGGCCGTGACGAACTCCATGTCGCCGAGGAAACGCTCCCATTGCTCTTCTCCCCAGACGTACGCCCTTTGGTAAAAGGGTATTTCGAGCAGGCGCGATCCGTTGAGCACGCCACTTATCGTTGCTTTTCCAGCATCCATCCTTAAAGGCCTATCTATCCGACGAATAATTCCCAGTGAGCCGATTTCGCGAACGCCAAAGGGCTCGCATAAATCGAAAGAACTGTATCCTTCTGATTATCCTTACTTTCCATAAACGTTGCCTAGCTCATCCTGCCCATTACCTCGAGCAGGTCCTCGTACGTTGCCACGTTGTGGTAGCGCACGTCGCCCGTGCTCATCTCGTTGAAGAGCTTCTTGGCGCAGGCGATCTTGGCGTTCTCCACGCCGGAGAGCTCCATCGTGTCCATGGTGCCCTTGGTCTCGGCGACGAAGAACACATGGCGCACGCTGCCTTCCTTGAAGGCGATGGCCCAGTCTGGGGCGTAGTTGCCCACCGGCGTGGGAATCTGGAACGTTCGAGGCAATTTGGCGTAGACTGCCACCTCCGCGGCGGCATCCATATCCTCGGCGAACCTGCGCTCGCCGTCGGAGTCAGGGAACACGAAGCGCTGGATGTTCTTCTTAGCCTCGTACGCCTTGCTCGCGTTGTCGGGCATGCGCTCGGTGAAAATAGCCTCGTCGTAGACGTCGTCGATCTCGTGGTAGCTGATGTGCTCAACGACCATCGTGGCCTTCTCCGACACGATGAGCGCAGCGGCCTTCTTGATGAACTCCTCGGGGTTCACGCGGTAGAGCTCGAACACGTTGGGGTCGATACCGGCGAGAATCGTCGCGGCGCTCCTGCGTGTGATGGCGGCGGCCTGCGCCACCTCGCCCACGAGATCGTAGGTCACGCCCACGGACGCGGTGCCAGCGTCGACGTCGCGAGTCTCAGTCTGAACGCTGCCGAACGACGAGCCGGCCTGCACCTCGTCGCGCGTGGCCTGTGACTTCTGCCCGCCGACCGTCAAGGTGTACTGCAGCCTGCTCACGCGCAAATCGCTGTTGATGCGCTCTATCGACTTGCGCCTCAGCTCGTCGTCCGAGAATCTCACCGTGTAGGCATGCTTGCGGTTGATGCGCGCCCACAGCTCCTTGAACTCGCGCTTTGCGAAGTTGTCGGTCAACGTGTTCTCGGAGATCTTCTCCTGGGCACGCCCGATCATGCCGTCGAGCGCGTGCGCGTCGTAGACGCTCCTCACCAGCGCCTCGACCGCCTTGGCGTGTGCGGCGTCAGCGATTTCTTCGGGCAGCTTCACGACGAAATGCTCCACGAAGGTGCCGTCCTCGACAGCCTTGCGGAACTCGGCGGTCGGCCTATCGTCGTCGTCGATGAGGTCGCACTTGTAAAGAGCCTTGTAAATGCGCCTCGACTCCTCCTCGGTGAAGGAGACCGTCTCGCCGTCGAGCACCACGTCGCGCCCGCTGAACAGGTTCATCTCTACCTTCCTCGGGCGCTCGCGCAGGCTCTTGCTTATGTCGGTCTGCAAATCCCTCACGAACGTCTCGTAGCTCTCCGACGCGATCACGGTTAGCAGGTTCACGCGGTGCACCTCGTCGGGTCCCAGCAGAGCGGCGTCCTGGCGGTTGCCGTCCTGGTCGACAGCCAGACGCATGCCGCGGCCGACCTCCTGGCGCTTGCTCGTCTCAGAGCCCGACTCCTTGAGCGTGCATATCTGGAAGATGTTCGGGTTGTCCCAGCCCTCGCGCAGCGCAGAGTGGCTGAAAATGAAGCGCACCGGCTCATCGAACGAAAGCAGGCGTTCCTTATCGCGCAGGATCAGGTCGTATGCGCGTTTCGCGTCGTCGTCGTTGATGCCAATGCCATCCTCGCGCTCCGCCTTCTTCTCGGCTTTCGATTCGACGGCGTTGCCCTTCTTGTCCACCGAGAAGTAGCCGGAGTGCACCGAGTGCGTGTCGAATCGCCCGAGGTACTGCGCGTAGGAGGAATCGAGGATGTCGTCCTGCGTAGGGTGCTTCAGCCTGTCGGAGACGATGGCCTCGTACTCCTCCTCGAAGATCTTGCCATAGCCCACGGTTTCTCCGTTTCCGGAGAGGTCTCGGTACTTCGCGACCTGGTCGATGAAGAAAAGGCTCAGGCACTTGATGCCGCGGCGGAACAGCGCCTCCTCCTTCTGCAGGTGGCTCAGGATCGTCTCGCGAATCTGTACGCGCTGCATGTCGTCGGCGGCGGAGTCGCCGTAGACCTCGCCGATGTAGACGCGCCCGTCGTCGCCGATGGAGCTGTCCAGGAAGCGCACGTAGCCCGCGCGACCGTCCTGCGGGGGCACGATTCCGTCGTTGCCGCTCGCGATGGTGTAGGTGCGATAGCACTCCAGGCCGGTATCGCCGGAGGCGTCGTAGATGCTGTCGCCCTCGAGGAAGCGCTGCGTCTTCTTGCGGATCTTGCCCGCGGCCCCCATGCACTTGAACTCGATCACGGCCTCCGGGGCGCGCGTCTTGGAGACCATGATGTCCTTGAGGTAGAGGTAGCCGTCCGTGCCGCGCATGTTCTTGAGAGCGAAGCCCTTCACCTCGATGCGCTTGACGAGTTTCTGGTTGTAGGCGTCCAGGGCGTCCAAGGCATACACCAGGTCGTGCTTCTCCTTGTGAGTCGCCGAATAGCTCAGCACGAACAGCGGGTTGAAGCGGGCGATGCCCCTCTGGGTCGCGCCTCCCTTCTTTCCCATCTTCTGGGGCTCATCGCAGATGACAATGGGGCGGTTCGCAGCGATGACGTCGATGGGCCTGCGACTGCCGAACTCGTCGCGCTCGTCGAAGATGATGCGCGCCGCCTTGTTCTTGGCACCCTCCTTCATCGACGCGTTGAACGCCTGCATGTTGATGACCATGCAGTTGACGTCGCTCGACTGAGAGTACGCATCGAGCTCGGTCAGGTTGTCCGAGTCGTATATGAAGAACCTGATCTTCTTGTGGTATTGGGAGAAGAAGTGCTCCTGGGTGTTCTCCAGGCTCTTGGCCACTCCCTCGCGGATGGCGACCGATGGCACCACCACGATGAACTTGCACCAGCCGTACAGGCGGTTGAGTTCGAGCATCGTCTTGGTGTAGACGTAGGTCTTGCCGGTGCCCGTCTCCATCTCGACGTCCAGCTGGCAGGCTCCCATGCCGCAGAAGAGCTTCTCCGACTCGGGGATCTGGTTGCGTCGCTGCACTGCTCGCACGTTTGCCAATATGTCGGCGCCCGAAAGCGCGACGGGCGCGTTGGCGTACCCCTCGGTGCTCTCGTCGCCGAAATCGATCTCGCCCTGCGCGCGCGTGGGCTTGCGACCCAGGTCGCGCAGGTAGACGGAGGCGCCCTGGTCGGGCTGCCCCTCGAAGACCGAGGTCACTGCGTCTGCGGCGTCGGTTTGGTACTGTTGTACTTTGAACTTGAACTTCATGTCGACGCCTTAAATCACTTGGGGAACGGTGTCGGGGCTGTAGGTTCGGAACAGCTCCTCGTAGTTGGCGTGCGTGGCGTCGTCGGCCATGGATGAGTCGCGGATGACGGCGTACCAGGGCTTGGCCTTCGCCATCTCCTCGATGGTGTCGGAGCCAACGTTCGCATCGAAGCAGGCTGCCAACTTGTCGCCATCAACAAAGAACACCTTCCTGCCGGCGAGCATGCGCTCCTCGATCTTCGCGGAGTATGGGATGCCGAGCTTGGGCAGCACCTCGAAGAGCAGGTCCAGGTCCGAGCGCCCCTCCTTCACGTTGTCGGCGAAGTCGAAGAGGCTCTCCTGGGCGGTCTCGCCGGGCGTGAGGTAGAAATCCTTGAAGTTCGAGGAGTCGATTCGGAGCACGCGGAAGCCCAGGTCGGGATAAGGTTTGGGCTCGGCACCGAGTTCGAGCTGCTTGTTTTCCTTGTCGATATCCACAGCGATCTTCGCGCCCGCGCGACGAATGCGCTCCTCGCCGATAATTGAAAGAGAATGCTCGCACTCCACTTCATCGCAAATTGAAATAGCGGTTTCTATTGTCTGTCTCTTTTCATTTGACGCTTTCGTAAGACTCTCATTGAGGTCTTCCGGATACTGCACCATCAGAAACTTTAAGTTCAATCTCTCATCTGCATTGAGCTGGTAAACGACTTCCCCCAAAGTGCCAGATCCAGAAAAAAAATCGAGAACGTAATCGTCTTGTGAGCAAACCATCTGAACAATGCGCTTTATTAGACTCGTGGGTTTCGGAAAATCAAACGGAGCTTTATCATCGAACAGGTTCTTTAGCTCGCGTTGAGCAACATCCGTTGAAAACTCGGGGCCCATCCATATGGATTTGGGCTTTTCCCTGCGTTCTGCGTCGGAAGCCGTAGTGGGATTTAGGCTTTGATTTAAATAGACACGGTATTCCATTCCCCAGGAACCGTCACGTTTCTGCTTTGGCGACAAAAGGTCCAGGTTATCCCGAACCGTATCAAACCCCCAACGCCAACGACCGTCGGATCCATCACCACGAATTGGCCTCACTTCGATAAAACTATCGTGCGTTTCAAGCGAGCATTCCTTCGTGAGGGGATTGACGAATATAGGGAAAAACATGCCTGGACGGTCTTCGCGCCGATCTCCATTTCCACGTTTTCTCAAATCCCTAAGTTGGTATTTTTCACCACACGAATCGGTGAGGTCATAGTCACTCGCCTTATCGGCAGAAAGAGGGAGTCCATTGGATGCAAACGCTTTGCATCCATACGCAAGCAAATGTTCGTGACAAGGAGCGTAATTCGCCTTATCGTTCCTGCCTTTTAAGTTATTCACGATTTCAAAACGTGCGATTAGTGAGTTCGGCCCCATAATCTCATTCATAATTTTTTCTAAATTTGCAGCCTCAACGCCATCTATGCTGACAAATATTGCACCATCTGCAGTGAGCAAATCGCGAGCCAACAGCAATCGAGGGTACATCATCGAGCACCAGTCCGAATGGAACCGGCCGTTGCTCTCGGTGTTGGCGACCAGGCGGCCGCCCTCCTCATCGTAGTCGCCGCTCTCGGCGTCGTATTCATCGCGTGTCCGGGCGTAGTCGTCATCGTAGATGAAGTCGTGGCCCGTGTTATAGGGCGGGTCGATATAGATGAGCTTCACCTTGCCAGCGTAGGTCTCCTTCAGAATCTTCAGCGCGTCCAGGTTGTCGCCCTCGATGTAGAGGTTTTCGGTCGTGTCCCAATCCTTGGACTTGCCAGGCTCGGGGATCATCGTCTTGTAGATGGGGCGGCGCGCCTCGGCCTTGGCCTCGCGCTTGCCGGGCCAAGTGAACTGGTAGCGCTCGCGCTGCCCTTCGACCACGTCCCCCAGAAGGTCACGCAGCGTGTCGAAATCCACGACGCACTCAAGCTCGCCGTCGGCGTTCTCTACCTCGGTCACAACCTGCGGGAACAGCTCGGCAAGGCGCTCAATGTTCTCGACGGTGCCGTCGGGCGTGCCCAGCTCAATCTTTTCCATCTATTTACCTTCCTCTATGGCGGCAATCTGCCGCTTGAGTTCCTTTGCCTTGTCGAAAAGCGCGTTCTTGCGCGCCACTTGCCGCTCCTTGCGCCCGCGCGCCTCTACGCACGCTAGCTCATCTCGAAGCGCCTTGAGCCTTGAATCCGCCTCGAAACGCTCCTCCACGGTTTCGACGCCGCTGCCAGCGTCCCCATAGGCCACCTGCGACGCAAGTGAGTCCCACACCGCGTCGATGCTGCCCGCGCTCACATCGAGTGCGAGGTCATCAAGAGGGCGCCAGGGCCCCATGACGAGCCTCTTGAGCATCACCGCGGGGCACGCCTCGCCGTCACGGGTACAGACGAACAGCAGCTTGTGGGGGTTTGCCTGAGCCACAAGGACCAGCACCTTTTCGGGGACGCGACGGGCCTTGAGAGCCACTTGCACCACAAGCACCTCGTGCACGCGCTCGCCGTCTGGTATGCCGGTCGTGGAGGTCTTTATCGAGTTCGCGACCACGAAGCGCTCGACGTCGTCGATGAAGGACTGACGTAGCGCGGCGCTCACTTTCAGGTGGCCGTAGAAGGCCTCCTTGGGTATGCGGCGGCCCACCTCGGTTGTGCTCGGAAGCCCTAGCATCTGGGCCTCACCACCAAGAAGCACACCAGCTCGAAGTCGTCGAGGCCCTCGATGTCGTTCTCCAGGAAGCTCGTCGTGCCGCCGCCGAAGAAGCTGTCGACGTCGGACTCCTCCTTGGAGTCAACGATCGACGCCACCGCGTCGTGCAAGAGCCCCGCCTCGCGGCGCATGTCGCGGCCGTTCTTGGTCTCGCGGTTGTAGGCGCGGCAGAGTGCCGTGTCGGGCTCGGACTTGCCTCGGCACAAAAGGCGCATGTCGTCGAGCACCGCCTTGGGCTCAAGGTGCCCGTGGACCACGGACCCGTCAGACCTCATGCGAGCCACGTAGAACGGGTGCAGGTGGTTCGCGCCGTCGCGGTCGATCCTGCTGTTGACGTTGCGCAGCACGAAGATGACACCGGGCTCGTCGCCCTCCACCACGGCATTGATGCCGCTCGGAAGCCTGTCGATGTCGGGATTGTCTCGGTAGTAGCCCACCAAGTCCATGCGGAACTCGTTGAGGCCCAGGTCGGTGATGGACACGCCGCCCGAGACGTCCTCAAGGTCCACGACCTCGTCGCGCATCTGCTCGAGCTGATGGCGGCGGTACTCCAGGTCTCCCGTCTCGTCGGCGTTGATGTAGTCGTCGTCGCCGGTGGACGTCATCACGGTGATGCGCATGCGCTCCTCGACGCGCGCCTTGAGCTTGATGTACTCGTCAAGCTCCACGTCGGGCCAGTAGTTCACCAGCTGGATGCAGGCGTTCTTGGAGCCGATGCGGTCCACGCGGCCGAAGCGCTGCACGATGCGCACAGGGTTCCAGTGAATGTCGTAGTTCACCAGGTAGTCGCAGTCCTGGAGGTTCTGGCCCTCGGAGATGCAGTCCGTGGCGATAACGATGTCCACGTCGCAGCCGGAAAGCTGCGGCGCCACCACGTCGCGCTCCTTCGACGCGGGCGAGAAGCAGGCGAGCACCTCCTGCATATGCGGGGGCACGGCCTTTATCGTACAGGCGCAGCCGTCGCCCGTGACCTTGGCGCACTCGAGGCCGAGCTCGCGCTTCGCGAAGGCGGACACGTTCTCGTAGAGGTAGTCCGCCGTGTCGGAGAATGCGGTGAACACGAGCACCTTGCGGTTGCCAGGGTTGATGGGGTCTTGCGACTTCTCTCGGATCTGCTCGCACAGCTCTATGAGCTTGGCGTCGTGGGCGGGGTCGATATCGCGCACCATCGAGATCAGGACCTTGATGACGGCGACGTCCGCTTCGATGTCGCGCTCCCAGCTCATCCAGTCCATGTCCTCGACGAGGATCTTCGTGGCGCCGCCCACCTCGAAGCCGCTCTCGTCCTCGGGGTCGAAGTCGAACCCGCCCGGCAGGTCGCCGTCGGCGACGCTGGCGCCCGACGCCAAGCCCCTGCGGTAGTCGTCTATGGCCTCGAGGGCTGCGTTCATGGCCGCCAGTACTCGCTCGAGCGTCAGGCGGAACGAGCACACCGAGCTCTCCAGTCGCTTGAGCAGGTTCGTCGTCATGAGGCGGCGCACGCCCGTCTCGCGGCCCCCGAGAGTGAGGTTGCCGCCGCCGCCCATGTTCGCGTACTTCTCCATCTTGCTGGGCTGCACGTACGAGCTTGGCATGTACACGGCGAGCGCGAGGGAGTCCAGCTCCTCGTATATCTCGCGGTAGTTGATCGCGTTCGCCAGCGTCGAGAGCTTGGGGCGCTTTGATATCGGCGGCAGGCGCTTCGGGAAAGGCCCGATGGCGCTCATGTCGTAGTAGCGCTGGATGTGCTTGCGGCTGCGCGCCACGGTCACCTGGTCGAGCACCTCGAAGAAGTCGAAGTCGAGCATGTCGGTGAGGGTGTGGGTCGTCCGCTGCTCGGCGTGCAGCTTCGACCAGTGGGAATAGACGGTCTGCGCGTTGCGGAACACCGTCTCGATGTCGTTCTCCAGGCGCAGCTTCTCAGACCAGCCGGTGGGGTCGCCCCAGTATGCCAGGGCGAGCTGGTTGCGCAGGTCGCGGAAGCGGTTGTTCACGGGCGTGGCGGAGAGCATGAGCACCTTGGTCTTCACGCCCTGCTTGATGACCTTCTCCATGAGCAGCTGGTAGCGGTTCATCCTGTCTTCCGACGCCGAGTCGCCGCCGTTTCGGAAGTTGTGGCTCTCGTCGATGACAACCAGGCCGTAAGCGCCCCAGTTCAGGCGGTCGAGGGGCAGGCCGGTCTCCGACGTGCCGCGCGTGCGCGAGAGGTCGGTGTGGTAGAGCACGTCGTACTGCAGGCGGTCGCCCGCGATGGGGTTGTTCACGACGTTGGAGTTGTAGGTGATCCAGTTGTCACGCAGCTTCTTGGGGCACAGCACGAGCACGTCCTTGTTGCGGCTCTCGTAGTACTTGATCACGGCGAGCGCGGTGAACGTCTTGCCCAGGCCAACGGAATCGGCCAGGATGCAGCCGTTGTAGGTCTCGAGCTTGTTGATGATGGCGAGCGCCGCGTCCTTCTGGAAGTCGTAGAGCTTGTTCCAGATGAGGCTTTCGCGGAAGCCCAGCCCCTCGTTGGGCAGCACGTCCTCGGAGACGTCGTCCAAGAACTCGCTGAATATGCGGTAGAGCGCCATGTAGTAGATGAGCTCTGGCGCGTTTTCCTGGTACATGGCCGTGATGCCGTCGATGACGGCATCGGTGACGTCGTGGAGCTCGCCCGAGTCCCAGGCGGCGTCGAACTGCTGCAGCAGGGCGCGCGACTGGGAGGCGTCCAAGCGCATGGTCACGTCGGGGGCGTCTGTGGAGTTGTCGCAGCCTAGCTTGCGCGTGGTGAAGCCGTTGAAGGGCATGTAGGCTACGTTGTCGTCCGTCTTGTCGATATCCATGAAGCCGCTCATGCGCCCCTCGCCCTCGAAGGAGCGGAAGCGCGCCTTGCGGCGGATCCAGTCGGCGCACTCGGTCGCGACGGCCTTCTGCGTGAGCTCGTTGCGCAGCTTGATCTCAAATTCGGTGCCGCAAAGGCCCTGCTCGCGGGAAAGGCGCGGGATGTAGAACTCGCGCTTCTCGCGCGCTGGGCGCTGCATGGTGAACGCCTGCGACGTGAAGATGAAGCGCAGCTCGTCGATACCCTCAAGCTGCTCGGCGAGTTCCTGGTAGGCGTACATGGAGAACACCGACGCGGCTATCGTCACACGATCGCCGTCGGTTATGTTGGCGACAAGGTCGTCCTTGACGATGCGCGCTCTGTTGTCGAAGAAGTCGGGTTGCATGGGCTTATGCCCCTTTCTTCGCAAGCTCTTCGATCATGCAGGTGCGCACGAAGGCAGAGAAGCTCATGCCCCGGAGGGCAGCCTCCTCTTTCGCCGCATCGCGCAGGGTGTCGGGGATGCGCAGGGTCACGGATACCTGGTCGCCGTCCACCAGGAAGCTTCTCATCTCGGTCTCGTCGGGATTGCTCTTGATGAGCTCTTTGTAGCTGTCGGGCATCTGCGCTCCCATCGCTCGAAATGCAATACAAATGCGTTTTCAGCATTATAACGCGGCGGTATGGGGCGGCACTGAGCAGGTCTTCGGTCACCTCAAGGACGAGTTTTTTCGCGGCCAGGACTGGCAGACCTTCGAGAGTTTCAAAGCCGACCTTGCCACCTACATCACGCACTGGAACACAACACGACGCCAAGTAAAGCTCAAGGGCCTGACCCCGGCA
>ERZ773018.1513-NODE-1513-length-12359-cov-3.637029_pt1 | contig 12359 bp, 16 predicted proteins | sample MGYA00580840_ERZ773018 | MGnify/ENA primary metagenome ERZ773018 (study PRJEB29015, sample SAMEA2738125) | human oral metagenome | biome: human oral; feature: human-associated habitat; material: saliva | place: China | collected 2256 ... | reverse complement strand
TGTTTGAAAAACTATATACCTTAGGATTTTCGGATTCTGAAATTATCAAACTATTTGATAGATATAGAAACTTAAAAAATGAAAAAAATCAATTATGTGTGAAGAAGATAAAGATACTGACTATTTAGATTATTGGTAAAATAGAGGACTTCGTATGCCTAAGTGTAGAAGTCCTCCTTTTTTTACTTGTGTTTGACACCGATTTTTCTTGTACATCGTGACAGATATTGGACTATCGTATATAATAGGGATACGTGTAAAATAAATTAGAATGAATTAAAAGACAAATAGAGATATTTAAGGAGGAAGTTATGCGAGTAGGGATTTTTACCGATACTTATTTCCCTCAAGTCAGTGGTGTTGCTACGTCTGTTCGAGTATTGAAAGAAGAATTAGAACGTCTTGGACATACGGTTATTATTTTTACAACAACCGATCCAAATGCTACGATGCCAGAGTGGAATATCGTTCGTTTAGGAAGTATTCCATTGTTTTCATTTAAAGAAAGAAGAATTGCCGTTCAAGGCTTTATTGAAGCTTATAAAGTTTCTCAAGAATATGAATTAGATATTATTCATACTCAAACAGAATTTAGTTTAGGACTACTTGGAAAAATTTTAGGCGCAATGCTTGGGATTCCGACCATTCATACTTACCATACGATGTATGAAAAATACTTACATTATATTGCAAATGGGAAAATTTTAAGACCAAGTCATGTGGCATATATTTCTAAAAACTTTTGTAATCAAACTCGTGGAGTGATTGCACCAAGTCAAATGACCAAAGATAAGTTATTATCTTATGGAGTGACTCAAGAAGTTCGTGTTATTCCAACAGGTGTTGAAATTCCAGAATTGAATCCACAAGTTGCTAAAGAGTTACGTGAAACGTTAGGGTATACAAAAGAAGATAAAGTATTATTATCGTTAAGTCGCTTATCGAAAGAAAAAAATATTGCTGCAATTTTAGATGCAATGCCTGCAATTTTAGAAAAAGATTCAACTGTGAAATGTTGTATTGTTGGCGGAGGGCCAGAAAAAGAAGAACTTGAAAAACAAGTGGAACGTTTAGGGATTACACCTCATGTACAGTTCGCAGGTGAAGTGGAGCATCATCAGGTGTCTCAGTATTATCAAATGGCAGATTTATACGTAAATGCTTCTGAGTCTGAAAGTCAAGGATTGACTTATTTAGAAGCTTTAGTGAATAAAATCCCAGTGATTGCGAAGAAAAATGATTATTTACAACAATTTATTACTAAACCAGAATTAGGAATGTTGTTTGAAAAAGATGAAGATATTGCTTCTAGCGTGTTAACTTATTTGGAATGTTGCAATCAAGCTTCCCATCAAGTTGAAGAGTTACAAAATCAATTATTAGAAGAGATTTCTTCTGTTACTTTTGCTAAAAGAGTAGAAGCATTTTATCAAGATGCAATTAGTAATTATCAACATGATAAAGAAAATACAAAAACTTGGTTAGAGAAGATGAATTTCTTCAAAATCTATGATGATGACAAGGAGGATGAAGAATGAAAAAAATAGGTTTTATTGGAACGGGTGTAATGGGTTCTTCTATGGTGAAGCACTTATTAAACGCTGGTTATTCAGTTACAGTATATAATCGAACAAAAGAAAAGGCACAAGCAGTTATCGATGCCGGAGCTAAATGGGCGGATACTCCAAAAGAAGTAGCGATTCAGTCTGATGTCGTACTAACGATTGTAGGATATCCAACAGATGTTGAAGAAGTTTATTTTGGGGAACAAGGGATTTTTCAGGGTTCACAAGAGGGAATGGTACTGATTGATTTAACAACTAGTACTCCTTCTTTAGCGAAGAAAATTGCAGAAGAAGCTGAAAAATTCTCTTGTGAGGCGCTAGATGCTCCAGTTTCTGGAGGAGATTTAGGAGCTAAGAACGGAACATTGTCAACAATGGTTGGTGGTAAGGAGTCTGTTTTAGAAGAAGTACGTCCAATTTTAGAGACTTTTTCAAAAACAGTTACGTTACAAGGGATAAATGGAGCTGGTCAACATACTAAAATGGCGAATCAAATTATGATTGCTGGAACAATGACAGGCTTAGTTGAAATGTTAGTGTATGCAAAAGCTGCAGAATTAGATTTAGAAAAAGTTCTTCAAACAGTCGGAGCCGGAAGTGCAGCGAACTGGTCATTGTCGAATTACGGACCAAGAATTTTGAAAAAAGATTATAGTCCAGGATTTTTTGCAAAACATTTCTTAAAAGATTTACGAATTGCGATTGACGAATCAGAAAGAATGGGATTATTTTTACCAGCTACTTTACAAGCAAGAAAACTATATGAAACAGTTTGTGATGATGGATATGGTGATTTAGGAACGCAAGCTCTTATTCATTTATATTGGACACTTCCTGAATAAATTTATAAAAAAAGTATGATTTTTAAAGGGATTTTCATATAATCTAAAAAAGTTTTATGGTAGAATAGAAATTAAGAAAGCTGAAAGGGGTAAAGCAACATGAAACCTTCACAACTAGTTGCAATTGTGCAACGTCTACAAACAATGGCGGATCAAAGCACGGATATTGAAATTCGTCGTTTTGAAAAAGATGGTGTTGAAAAATGTGTTGTGACATTTAATCAAGAAGCAGATAGCTTTGAGTTAGAAGATTGTGAGACAAAACAAACATTCCAATTTGATGATATCGATTTAGTCGCAATTGAAATTTTTGAACTATTACAAGATTAATGACTTTGTGATAAACCACGGCGCCTATAAAATGTGTGCTGTGGTTTTTCAATATTTATACATAAAGATAAAGTGGGGATTACGATGAAAGTAGAAAAGATTGGATTATTAGGATTTGGAACGGTTGGTAGTGGAGTCTATCATATTTTAACCAAAAATCAAGCATCAATTGAAAAGAAAACAGGAGTTTCATTACAAATTGAAAAAGCTCTTGTAAAAGAACCAGAACTTTTTGCGGATAAAATTCCAGGAATTACATTTACTTCGGATGTAGATTATATTTTAAATGATGAAGAAATCTCAATTGTTGTTGAAGTTTTAGGTGGAGTGGATTTTGCTTTTAATTGTGTGAAGAAAGCTTTAGAATCAGGAAAACATGTCGTAACAGCGAATAAAGATTTATTAGCAAAACATGGTGTTGAATTATCTCAAATTGCTATAGAAAATAATGTGTATTTATATTATGAAGCAAGTGTTGGGGGCGGAATTCCTGTATTACGTCCATTAGTAGAACATGTTGCAAGTAATGAAGTAGAAGCGATTTACGGAATTGTCAATGGAACAACGAACTTTATTTTAACTTCTATGAGTCAACAAGGATTGTCTTATGAAGAAGTTCTAAAAGTGGCTCAAGAAAAAGGATTTGCTGAAGCAGATCCAACAAGTGATGTAGAAGGTTATGATGCTACTTATAAATTAATCATTTTAACAAGATTAGCATTTGGAACAAATGTTTCATTCGATGCAATTCCTAAAAAAGGAATTACACAAGTAACTAAAACAGATTTACAATTAGCTAAACTTGCAGGTTACACAATCAAATTATTAGCAAGTGTTGTCGCAAATGGTGAAGAAGTATACTTAGAAGTATGTCCTTATTTTGTAAGTTTAAACCACTTGTTAGCTCAAGTTGCTTATGAAAATAATGCCATTTCTGTAACAGGTGATGCTTTAGGAGAAATTTTATTATACGGAAAAGGAGCAGGTTCACACCCAACTGCAACAAGTGTGGTAGCTGATGTCATGATGATTGCGACACAACAACATCGTAACGCTAAAGTAGTTCCATTCGAACCATTAACGCAAGCAACGAAAATTCATACAACGACAGCTCCATTAAAAGATTATGTTGTTGTCATTGAAACAAGTAAACCAGAAGAATTTGACGGTGTTGTGTTACCAAATCAAGCAGTATTAACACGATTCACTCAAATTTCAGAAGCTGAGTTAGAAGAAAAAGTGTCAGCATATCAACAAGTAGATGGCGTAAAAGCTGTTAGAATCTATCCAGTATTGGAGGCATAAAAATGAAAATTATTGTACCCGCAACAACTGCCAATATTGGTCTAGGATTCGATTCCATTGGGATTGCGGTTGATTTATATTTAATATTAACAGTTGTAGAACCTAGTAGTGAATGGAAAATTGAACATCCATTTGGAGAAGCAGTACCAACAAATGAAGAGAATTTAATCATTGAGACAGCTTTAGCAGTTTGCCCAACATTACAACCTCATCATTTAGTGTGTGAAAGTGATATTCCAATGACAAGAGGATTAGGAAGTAGCTCTAGTGCAATTGTTGCAGGAATCGAATTAGCGAATCAATTAGGGGATTTGAACTTAACACAGCACCAAAAAGTTGAGTGGGCAACAAAATTAGAAGGGCATCCAGATAATGTAGCGCCTGCTATTTTGGGTGGATTAGTTGTTGCAACTTACGATGAAGAAAGTCAAGAAGTAGATTATTTACAAAAGGAAATTCACTCAGATATTCAAGGGATTGCGTTAATTCCAGATTTTGAACTATCAACAAAAGCAAGTAGACAAGTTCTTCCTAGTGAATTTGTTTATTCTCAGGCAGTACAAGCGAGCAGCCGTTCGAATGTATTAGTTGCAGCACTATGGCAAGAAGATTGGGAAAATGTTTCTAGAATTGTAGAAAAAGATTTATTCCATGAACCTTATCGTGAAACATTAATTCCATTTTTAACACCGGTACGTACGCTTGCAAAAGAAAAAGAAGCGATTGGTACGTACTTAAGTGGAGCGGGTCCAACCGTGATGGTGTTATCTTCAAAAGAAAATGCACCAAGTATTACCCATTATTTACAAGAACAATTACCAAGTGAATTAGGAACGTATAACATTCGAGTATTAAGTGTCGATTCATTAGGCGTTCGAGTTGAAAAAAGATAACAAAGATAGAGGAGAAATATGTCCATTAAACTAACACCAACGTGGTTTATCAAAGATTATTTATCCATTTCCATTGAGTTTTTAAAAAAACAATCGATCAAAACAATTTTTGCAGATATTGATAATACATTAGTGGATTGGGATGAATTAGATACAAATGATACATTACAAACATGGGTTCAACAATTAAAAGAAAATCAGATTGAAATCATATTAGTGTCTAATAATCGTAAAAATCGTATTGAAAGAGTGGCTGAACAATTAGGCGTTCCGTACGTTTTTCCAGGACTAAAACCACTCCATAAAGGATTCAAAGAAGCACTCTGTCAAACAACTGCTACAAAAGATGAAATAGTGATGATTGGAGATCAATTATTGACAGATATTTTAGGTGCAGGAACTTTTGGCATTAGAACGATACTAGTTAAACCTTTAAAGGTATCGGATGCAAAGAAAACAAGAATCAATCGATTTTTTGAAAATTTAATCCTAACGATATTATATGGAAAAAATTACTCAGAGAAATGGGAGGAGAAAATCCATGACTGAAAACCACTATATTTGTATGGGATGTGGAGCAACGATTCAAACAGAAAATCATGAAAAAATTGGCTATACTCCAACAAGTGTATTGACAAAAATGTTAGAAAAAGAAGAACCCGTTTATTGTCAACGTTGTTTTAGACTTAGAAATTATAATGAATTACAACCTGCTTCTTTAAGTGATGATGATTTCTTAAAAATGTTATCTTCGATTGCAGAAGAAGATGCACTAGTTGTTTATGTAGTTGATTTATTCGACTTATATGGCAGTATGATATCAGGATTGAAACGTTTTATTGGAGATAATCCAGTATTATTCGTTGCCAATAAAGTGGATTTATATCCAAAATCAGTGAATCGTAATCGTTTGAAAAACTGGATTGAGCGTTTTGCGAAAGAATATGGGATTCGTCCAGTCGATACGATTTTAGTAAGTGCGAATAAACGCATTCAGATTGACGAATTATTGGATAAAATAAATGAATACCGTCAAGGGAAAGATGCTTATGTAGTAGGGGTAACCAATGTAGGAAAATCTACTTTAATTAATAAGTTAATTCAAAGTATTGGTGGAACAAAAGATGTGATTACAACTTCTCAATTCCCAGGAACTACATTAGGACAAATTGAAATTCCGTTTGATGAAAAATCAAGCTTAATTGATACTCCTGGAATTATTCACCGTCATCAAATCGCACACTATTTAGCAGAAAAAGAAGTGAAAAAGGTATTACCTCAAAAAGAATTACAACCAAAAACTTTCCAATTAAATGCAGAACAAACGATTTTTATTGGTGGACTTGTACGAGTGGATTATACAAAAGGGGAAAGAAATTCCTTAACATTTTACACTCCACAAACGATTGAATTACATCGTACAAAGTTAGAAAAAGCAGATGAGTTTTATGCAAGACACAATGGAACGATTTTAACACCTCCTACAGGAGATAATGTGAAACAATATCCAGCTCTACAGAAGACAGTCTTTTCAATAAAAGAAAAATCAGATATTGTGATTGCAGGTTTAGGATGGATAACGATTCAAAAGCCAGGAACGATTGAAGTTTGGAGTCCAAAAGAAGTCGACGTCATTAAACGTCCATCAATTATATAAGAAGGAGGAATTGGATTGGAATTAAAAGGAAAAGAAAGACAATTTTTCAAAAAAGAAGCACATAGTATTAAACCGATTTTTCAAATTGGAAAAGGCGGTTTAAGTGAAGAAATGATTCAACAAATCCAATTTGCGATTGAAAAACGTGAATTAATTAAAGTGAGTTTATTACAAAATACAATGGAAGAACCTCAGGAAGCTGCTGAAGTATTAGCAGAACAAACAGGTAGCACGATTATTCAAGTCATTGGACATACGATTGTATTGTATAAACAAGCTAGAAATCCAAAAAATCGTGATATTTCGATTCGATTTGCAGAATTTGTAAAAAGAGGGCGATAATATGATGCAATCCATCAAGCTTTGCCCAAAAGTGAAACAAAATGATTTTAGTGGAAAACAAAAGCGTGTTGGAATTTTAGGAGGAAGTTTTAATCCACCTCATATAGCACATTTAATTATGGCGGAGCAAGCTAGAGTTCAGTTAAATTTGGACAAAATCTATTTTATGCCAAGCCATATTCCACCTCATGTAGATGAAAAAAAGACGATTGATGCCAATTATCGAGTAGAAATGACCCAGCTAGCTATTCGAGATAATTATCATTTTGAACTTGAAACAATTGAATTAGAACGTACGGATAAAAGTTATAGCTTTGATACGATTCGACTCTTAAAAGAAAAAAATCCGGATGTGGACTATTACTTTATTATTGGGGGCGATATGGTAGATTATTTACCGACTTGGCATCGAATTGATGAATTAGTTCATGAAGTTCAATTTGTAGGAGTTTGTCGTCCGGGTTATCCAAAAGAAACTCCATATCCAGTGTTATGGATTGAAGCGCCTCAAATGGAAATTAGTTCAACACAAATTCGTAAAAATGTGTTATGGGGACAAAGTATTCGTTACTTGGTTCCAGAAAGTGTAGAAGAATATATTTTTGAGAAAGGACTGTATCAAGAATGACAGTAGTAGATTTTTCTCCTTATTCTTCTTTGAGTCGTGAAAAAATTTTACAACAAGTTCGCTCTCAAATGAGTCAAAGAAGATTTGACCATTGTTTAAGAGTGGAAAAGAAAATCATGGAATTAGCGACATTATATGGGGTAGATGCTACAAAAGCTTCTTTAGCAGCGTTAATTCATGATTATGCAAAAGAAAGACCCTTAGAAGAATTACAGGCCTTAGTAGTCAAAAAACAGTTGTCATATCAACTAAAAAATCAATCTTCTGAAATTTTACATGGACCAGTAGGTGCAGAAATTTTAAAAGATGAATTAGATATTCAAGATGAAGAAATTTTAGACGCTATTCGTGCACATACGATTGGTGGAACTAAAATGACTCTTTTATCCAAATGTTTATTTGTAGCAGATGCCATTGAAGATGGAAGAAATTATCCAGGGGTCGAAGAAGCAAGACAAATTGCTAGTCATAATATTGATGAAGCAGTTCGATATTTAGTTCGACATACCTTACAATATTTAATTGAAAAAGAAGTGTATATTTATCCTGGAACATTAGAAGTTTATAATTATTTAGTAATAGAAAGAGGAAATGTATGACAGAAAATCGTAGTAAACAATTATTAGATGTAGTATTAAAAGCAGCAGATGATAAATTAGCGCAAGAAATTGTTGCACTAGAAGTAGGCCACTTAACACCTGTGGCAGATTACTTTGTCATTACTCATGGGAAAAATGAAAAACAAGTACAAGCCATTGTAGATGCCATTGAAGAAGAAGTACATAAAGAAGGCTTTGAAGTAAAAAGCATCGAAGGAAAAGATAATGCTCGTTGGATTTTAATGGACTTAAATGATGTCATTGTACATGTATTTTACTATGAAGACCGTGAATATTATAATTTAGAAAAATTATGGAATGACGCACCAATCGTTAATATTGCGAGTGAAAAAGAATGACCTATCAAACCTTTGCACATGTATATGATGAAGTAATGGATCATGAACAATACCAATTATGGGTGAAGTTTACAAAAGATTCTTTTAAAACGTATACGAGTAGAAATATTCAAAAAGTCATGGAATTGGCTTGTGGAACGGGGGAAGTTTCGACTTTACTAACAGAGGCAGGCTATCAAGTGACTGGAGTTGATTTATCGAGCGAAATGTTAGATATTGCCAAAGAAAAATATCAACAAGATTACCCTTCAATTAATTGGGTTCAAAAAGATATGCGTGATTTAAAAGGATTAGAGACTTTTGACGCTATTACATTATATTCTGATTCACTTTGTTATTTAACAGAGTTTGAAGATACGGTTAAAGTTTTTAAAACTGTTTACGAGCATTTAGAAGAGGATGGATTGTTTTTATTTGATGTGCATTCTCTGTATCAAATGCAAGAAGTATTTCCAGGATATCAATATCATTATACGAGTGAAAATTTAGCGTTTTTATGGCAAAGTTATGAATTAGAGGAACCAGGAAGTGTAGAACATGTCATCGATATGTTTGTTCGTGATGAATCTCAAACGAATAAAGCATTATTTGAGCATTTTCAAGAAGTGCATGTGGAGCAAACTTTCCCTATGGAATGGTATCAAGAAGCACTTGAAATGGTAGGATTTAAAAAAGTATGGATAAAAGCCAATTTTGGTAAATCAGAAGTGGAAGAAACTTCTCCACGTTGGTTTTTTATTGCATTGAAATGAGGAATTACATGAAAGCTTGTGGAATTATTGCGGAATATAATCCATTTCATAAAGGTCATCATTATCAAATCGAACAAATTAGAAAGCAAACAGATGCAGAGGTTATTGTTGTTGCGATGAGCGGGAATTTCGTTCAAAGAGGAGAACCAGCCATTGAGAACAAATGGCATCGTGCAAAAATGGCTCTAGAAAATGGGGCGGATTTAATATTAGAATTACCAACACTTTCAAGTACGCAAGCTACAGATTGGTTTGCAGCTGGAGGCGTTGGTATTTTGCATACTGCTAAATGCCAGAAAATTACTTTTGGGGTTGAAGATACATCCATTGATTATCAAGTAGCATTTAAGGAATGGATTACATTGCAAACAAGAATAAAAGAACACGTAACGAACGACGAGATGAAATCTCTCACTTATGCCAATCGACTTTCGCTCATTTCAAAAGAGAATTTTGGAGAAACTAGTCCACTCTATCGATTAATGCAACAGCCAAATCAACAATTAGGATTTGCCTATGTAAAAGAAATTTTGTCTAGAAAATTACCAATGGACTATTTAACGATTGAAAGAAAGGGTAATGGGCATCTAGATGCAAAAATCCAAGATGAACAGTTTGCTAGTGGAACTGCATTACGGAAGCAATTATTGAAGGTTGAAAGAAATCCAAATTTATATGCTCAATTACCTTATTTAGAAGGCGTTTCTTCAAATGAATATCGAAATGGCTGGGAACAATATTGGACATTGTTAAAATACCAAATAGAACGAAGTAGTTTGGAAGAACTAAGAACAATCTATCAAATGGATGAAGGAATGGAATATCGATTTAAAAAATGCCTGCCTCAAGCAAATTCGTTTGATGAATTCATTCAATTGTTGAAAAATAAGCGATGGACTTGGGCAAGATTACAACGCTTATGCGTATATGTGTTATTAGGAATTACGAAAAAACAAGTAAAACAACATTTTGAAAGTATTCGTGAACCAAAAGAAGTGATCGTTTTAGGATTTAATGAAACAGGAAGAGAATATTTAAAAACTTTACGAGAAGAAGAAACAGAATTTATAACAAATTATGCTCATCCTTCATTAGAATTACAAAAGAAATTTGATAATATTTATGATATAATGAACCCATCTGGGTATTTATCTGCTCAGCAGTGTATGCCTATTATGATGAACCAGCTGAAAATGAAAAACTAGTTCCTGAAAAAATGATTGCAATCTGTGTCAGAAATCTGTAGAATCAGCTTATAAAATAAAATGATGGAGAAATATACAATTGTCAAGTAGAAAACATTGACAAACAAGAGATTCCTTAGTATAATTCTCTATGTTGCTTTAGGGGTGAAAAATGTGAAAATATCATTAAAACAACTTGAAAATTCTCAAGGAATACCGATTTATTTTGATGAAGAAATGCAAGTAGAAGATAACTTAAAGAGTCGTGATGATACGATAATAGCAGTTTCTCCTGCTGTAGCAAAAGGATTTCTTGTTTATCAAAATGAAACAGTTATTGCACAATTTACATGTGTTGTCGATATTACACTTCCTTCATCCAGGTCTCTAGAGCCAGTGGTTGTGCCATTGTCAATAGAAATTGTTGAACGATATATTCCAAAAGGATTTTCATTTGAAGAACAGGAATTAACAGAAATTGTTATTCCATTAGAAACTGATTGGATAGATTTACAACCTGCTGTGGAAGATCATATTTTACTTTCAATTCCTTTACAAGTCTTATCGCCAGAGGAATTGAGTGAAGACCGAATGCCAAGTGGTCTAGATTGGGAAGTTATTTCTCAAGATGAGTTGGCTTTGAGACGTACAGTCGCAAAAGAACAACAAATCGATCCAAGGTTGGCGGCTCTACAGTCTTTCTTCGATTCCGATGAGACTGAAAAGTAAAAAGCATTTTATGTAAAGAAGATTGATTAGGAGGTGTACAAAATGGCAGTACCAAAACGTAAAACATCAAAAGCTAGAAAAGCTAAACGTCGTACTCACTTCAAATTAGAAGTACCAGGGTTAAACGCATGCCCTAACTGTGGTTCATTAAGAAAAAGCCACCATGTTTGCCCATCATGTGGACAATACGATGGAAAAGAAGTTGTTTCTCAAGAAGCATAATAATAACAATCAAGCCTACACTTTTGTGTGGGTTTTTTTATTTGGATTTTTGAAATTTTCACTATAGAATAAGTGTTTTTGCTTAGGTAGGGTATTTACCAAATCGAAATCTGAACTTGAGAAAATTCAGTTGTTCGACAAATCCTGTTGGTAAATGAGATTTGGTAACAAATGGATTTCAATCATTCGAATAGGTACTGCTGTACGAAGAAGATTTTCTAGTGTACAATGTGAGAAGAAAAGGAGAAGAAAATAATGTTAGTATTATCCCTATTATTAATCACCATTACGATTGCATCTTATTTTATTTTACAATTTTATTTTGGTACAAGAATTTATTTTTCAGAATCATTTTTTTTAACGATAAGAGAAGTCATACTGCCTCTTTTATTTGTAAGCTATGAAATCTTTAGTCAGTTTATTTTAGGTAGATCCTTGATGCCTTGGATAATTGTATTTAGTAGTATAGTTGGAATGGTTTTGTTATTAGTGAAAAAGAAAAATCCAGAGTTTTATATAAAATTAGGGGGATTTTGGTTGGTTTTATTTATTATTTTTGCAGAAACAGGACTTTTTGCAGGTTTTTTCTATTCGCCAATTTGTCTATCAATTTTGTTCGATTGAATTTTTAATTTTAGTGATTGGTCATTTGGTTTTACTTTGTCAATTTATTTATTTTTTAATTTTTAACTAAAGATATAAAGAGAAAAGAGCTCCCCGTATTGTATTTTTATATGATACGGAGGGCTTTTTTTTATTTTTTTGATTAGAAACAAGATTCAAAATGGTACAAAAGTGAAACTTAAATTTATAAAAGTTGGGTGAAAATAAAAAAATTTTTAACTTTTTTGATAAAAAAGTGGTGAAAAGTGGGGGAGTGTGGTAAACTAGGGATAATTATGAATGATAGGAGGAGTCTGCATGTTAATCGGTGAATACCAACACACAATAG
>ERZ773018.1507-NODE-1507-length-12381-cov-12.861188_pt1 | contig 12381 bp, 11 predicted proteins | sample MGYA00580840_ERZ773018 | MGnify/ENA primary metagenome ERZ773018 (study PRJEB29015, sample SAMEA2738125) | human oral metagenome | biome: human oral; feature: human-associated habitat; material: saliva | place: China | collected 2256 ... | reverse complement strand
TGGGCGGCCTGTACGTGCTCGGTTCGGAGCGCCACGAGTCGCGTCGTATCGACAACCAGCTGCGCGGTCGTTCTGGTCGTCAGGGTGATCCGGGCGAGTCCCGCTTCTACCTGTCGATGGAAGACGACCTGATGCGCCTGTTCAATTCGGGCATGGCCCAGCGCATCATGGCGTCCGGCGCCTACCCGGAGGACATGCCGCTGGAGAATCGTTTGGTGTCGCGTTCGATTGCGTCGGCCCAGCACCAGGTGGAGGCTCGCAACTTCGAGATCCGCAAGAACGTCCTGAAGTACGACGACGTCATGACGGGTCAGCGTGAGACGATTTACGCCGAGCGCCGCAAGGTGCTTGAGGGCGAGGACATGGGGCCGCAGCTGCGTTCCTTCGCGGAGTCGCTCGTGACGGGCCTGGTCGACGAGGCGATCGCCGACAAGCCGGTGGATGAGTGGGATCTGTCCTCCTTGTGGGAGAACCTGCGTGGCTACTACCCGCCGTCGGTGTCGATCGAGGAGGTCGAGGAGGAGCACGGCGGCAGGAATTCCCTGGTTCGCGACGACCTCGTCACTGAGCTCGTGGGTGACATCCACGCGGTGTATGAGGACACGGAGGAGCGCCTCGACGAGAATCCGCTGGCGCAGGCGCAGCTGGGCGATGAGCCCATGCGCACGCTCGAGCGCCGCGTCGTCATCTCCGTGGTGGATCGCCTCTGGCGCGAGCACCTCTACGAGATGGACTACCTGAAGGAGGGCATCGGCCTGCGCGCGATGGGTCAGCGCGACCCGCTCGTCGAGTACAAGGACGAGGGCGCCCAGATGTTCCAGGCGATGGTCGAGCGCATCCGCGAGGAGTCCGTCCAGCAGGTGTTCAGCTTCGCCAAGCAGTTCGAGCGCGCCTTGGCCTCGGCGGAGGAGCAGGCGGGTGGCGCGATTACGCGCGCGACCGTGGCTCCGGCAGATACGGGGGAGGCGAGCGAGCCTCGTCGCGAGGCTGACGCCCAGCCGAGCGTCGAAGAGGTGGCTTCCGCCGAGTCTGCGGCCTCCGAGGCCGCTCGCGAGGCCGTGGCGCACGCCCGCTCGGTCATGGGCACCGTGGGCCGCGAGAAGGCGCCGAGCCGCGTGAGCTACAGCTCCGCGGAGGGTGCGTCGGCCCCATCCGCAGCCGGTGGTAACCGCGCGGAGCGTCGCGCGGCGGCCAAGAAGCGTCGCCGCCGCTGACGCGCGTCATCTCAGTGGGCGAGGGGGTTCCTGCGGGAGCCCCCTCGCCCCTTTATGGGGGTGGGGTCAGGCGAGCTCGAGGGCGGTCGTCATCCACCGTCCCCGGTACTCTTCGAGGCGCAGGGCGAGCGCGTAGGTGCGCGTCGCCGTGGCGACGATGACGGCCACCTCCGTGTGCTTCTCGTCGATTGCGCAGGTGCGCACGTGGATGGGGGTGGTGCCGCGGGCGCAGGGGGAGAGGTGGACGCCGACGAGGGCGGCGTAGAGGTCGGGGAGGAGCCACCTGCGTAGCTGGGGTGCCTGGCGGGCTCCGGTGACGACCTCGACGATGGCGCGGGCGAGGAGGGCGGCCCAGGGGCCCGGATCCGGCAGGTCGGTGCGCAGGACGTCACGTTCGGGCACCGGTCTGGGGGCTGGCCTGGGGGAGCGTGCGAGCTGGCGAGGGGTGGACCATCGGAAAGGGGCTGCGGGCTCGGGATGTGAGGGGGTGGGCCCGGTGTGGGGGCGACGGGGCTGCTGCGTGCGTTGATGCGTCCGGGGGTGGATGGGGGTGCTCATGGCAGGTCCTGGGGGATGGAGAGTTGCTGTCCGGGGTAGATCAAGTGCGGGGTGGCGATGGATTGGGCGTTCGCGACGTGGATGGCTTGCCAGACGCGGGTGATGTGGGCGTCGTCGGAGCCTGGCCGCAGGGAGGCGGCGATGGACCAGAGGGAGTCGCCGGGGGCGACGGTGACGGTGTCGGGCAGGTCGGCCTGGCCGAGAGGTGGCGGATCCTGGGATGTGCCTTCCCGCGGGGCCGAGGCCGGGGTCGCCTCCGTTGCGCCCGTTTGCTGCGGCGTGGGGGCGCCGGGTGCGTCCGCCCACGTGAGGGACACGCCTGGGGAAGCAGTGTCCTGCGGGGCAGCCTGGGCGGCGCCGAGGGGCGCGGAGGTGATGAGCGCGGACCCGATGAGGGCACCCGCGCCCGCCCGGGAGAGCAGGGATCTCGACAGTCGCGTGCCGTAGCGCGAGACGAGGGCGTGGGCGCCCCGGCGCAGCGGCGGCGGCGCCAGGCGCAGCGTGGCCAGGTGGGCGACGGCCGAGCACAGGAGGTTCCAGAACAGGAGCGCGAGGGCGAGGATCGCGAGGATCCACACGACCAGCGTCTCGGGAGCGTCGGGCGCCAGCGTGGGCGCCGCGTAGGCGAGGTAGAGGGCGTCGAGGGCGGCCGCCGGCGCGCCGACAAACCACAGGAGTGCGTCGGTCAGGGGCGCCTGACCTCGTAATGAACGTGAATCGTGTGTCATGGTGAACTCTTCATTGAGGAGACGGATTCGATGGATAAACTATCCGCTTCATGCAAGCAGATGTCAATCCGTATCAGTTAATGTGATCAAAGTGTGATGCGCAGCGCTCCAGCCGTCGTGTGTGGCATGGTAGGTCCATGGATATGCATGCCTTCATGGACGAGCTAGAAGCGCGCTTCGACGAGGAGAGGGGTCGTGAGATCGACGAGCTCATCGATGAGCTCACCGACGCCGAAAGAGCCTCCATCACGCTGTCCGCGCGGCTCGCGGGCACCGACGGGAGCGTGAGCCTCGCGCTGCGCGGGGGGAGCGTCGTCGTGGGCGAGGTGCTCGACGCGACCCGCTCGTGGGTGCTCCTGAGAGAGGGTGCCGGAGATAGCCTCGTCATGCTGCCCGCCGTCGTCGGCGCGTGGCCGCTCGGCCGCAGCGTCGCGCGCGAATCGTCGATTCGCGGCGGCGTCGGCGTCGGACATGTCCTGCGCGAGCTGTGTGCCCGCGCGGTCAGCGTCGCCATTGACTCGGACTGTGGTGACCACCGGGGAGTCATCGACGCGGTCTACGCGGACCATGTCGATGTCACCCTCAGTGGAGCGGCCCTCGGCTATGACGGCCGCGATGAACAGGAGGGGCAGACCGTCTCGCTGGCGCTCGCGGGGCTTCGTCGACTCCGCGTACTTGGCCAGCGCTGGTCGCCTGCCTACTGAGCGTGCTCCGCCTTCTGACGCTCACGCGTCGCGGCGTACTGGTCCTGGATGAACTGCTCCAGGACGGACTCTTCGACCCGCCAGACGTGCTTGCCGCCCACCTGGATGGCCGGAAGCTCGCCGGAGGAAACGAGGGCGCGGGTGGCTGACATCGTGAGATTCAGGGTCTCGGCGACGTCAGCGAGAGTGAGGAATCGTGTTGCCATGGCAACATGGTATCAGTTGAGATCGTTTCGTTTGAATGGTTTGAGTCGGCAATTTTTCGCTTGTAAATCTGCCGATCTGGTCGGTTGGTGACGATGGATAGTCGATAACCTACCGCTTTTCGGCGGAAGCGTGCATCATGGAAGGGTGAAACGCGTCTCAGCTTCAGTGTCGATTCCGGCGCGCGCCCCCGGCTCAATGGACCGGCGACTCCTCCTCGGCGTCGTCCTCATCATCGCGTCCGTGATCGCTTTCAGCGTCCTCGGCGGCTTCCTGCGGGGAGGAAACCGCGTCTACACCGTCACGACCAGCATCGCCCCGGGCGAGGCGATCACGGCCGACAACGTCCGTGAGGTCGTCGTCCACGTCGACCCGACCGTCTACGCTCCGACCACCGAAACCCCCCTGGGCACGCGCACGACACGCCTCCTCACCCCCGGTCAACTCCTCATGCGCACCGACCTGGACACCGGCTCCCAGGCGGGCGCACGCGACCCCGACGGCATGCACCGCGTCGCGCTCACCGTCACCGCGGGACTGCCCGACGGTGTCGCCGACGGTACGCCGATACGTCTGTGGACCGTGCCCACCCGCTCCGCCTCACCCACAGAGACGAGCGCGCGCGAAATCGAGGGCACCTTCACCTTCGTGCGCACGGTCGACACCTCGGGCTCCCAGGCGCGCAGGGGAACACGCATCGAAATCATGGCGAACGGGGCTGCCCTACCCACGCTCCTGGCCGCCCAGACCTCGACCGACGAGCTCGCCGCCGTCCCCGTGGGGGCACCGTGAGCGCCGCCCACGGGGTCGTCATCCTGGCCGATCAGCGATACGAGGCCCCGATCATCCAGGCGATCCAGTCGCGCGCCGACGCGCTGGCCATCGTGCGACGCTGCGCTGACCTCGCCGAGGTCATCGCCGCCGCGCGTGCCGGCGTCGCAGACCTGGCCGTCATTGATGGAGCCGACCCGGATCTCACGGCCGAGGCCGTGGGCGCCCTGCGCGAGGCCGGCATGGAGGTCGTCGCCCTGGCTCAGCACTCCGAGCGCTTGCGCCTGTCAGCCCTCGGCGTCGCCTCAGTCGCCGCGCCCGCCAGCCCCGAACAGGTCGTCAACTCGCTCATCGCCGCGACCCGCACGCGACGCTCCCAACCGGCCACGGCCTCGTCCCCGCCACCGCCTCCCCCCACCAGCGCGGGCTCCGTCCTGGCCGTGTGGGGGACATCGGGGGCGCCGGGGCGCACAACCCTGGCCGCGGGCATCGCGACGATGCTCGCCTCGCGCGCCCCCACGATCCTCATCGACGCCGACACCTCCAACCCGTCCCTCTCGCACCTGCTCGGACTGCCCGTCCACGCCTCCGGCCTCTCCGTCCTCGCGCGCGCCGCCTCACGAGGGGCCCTGACCCCCGAGGACCTGGTCGGCGCGTGCGCGAGACGCTCCGAGGGGCTGCGCATCGTCACCGGCCTGGTCACCCCCCACCGGTGGCGCGAGGTCAGCCGCACCAGCATCGAGGCGATCATCGCGGCGGCCCGTCTTTGCGCGCGCTACAGCGTCATCGACCTGGCGGCAACCTCCCTCGAGAAGGCCTCTCGCGGCGCGAACCGGGACGACGTTGCCCTCGGCGTCCTCGCACGGGCCGACCGCCTCGTCGTCGTGGCGCGCGGGGACATCGTCGGCGTCAACCGGCTCTCCTTCCTGGCGCGCTGGTGGGAGGAACACGGGCGCGACATCCCCGTTGACGTCATCGTCAACCGCGTCACCTCGGACGCGATCGGGCCCCGCCCCGTCGCCGCGCTGCAGGCCGCCATCGGCGCGTTCATGCCCGGGCACATCTTCCACACCGTGAGCGAGGACGGCGGGGTGGGACGGGCGTCCCTGCGCGCCAAGGCGCTGGGAGAAAAAGGCGCGGGTTGCCTCGCCGCCGACGAGTTGGAAGCCATCGTGGCCCAGTGGGTGCCTACACTGTGAGCATGCGCGTCTACATTCCCGCCCTCTTGTCCGACCTGTCCGTCCCGCTGCCGCCCGTGCGCGGCGGCGTGCTGTGCGTGCCCGACGTCGCGATGAGCGGCGAGGACGTCGAGGTTCTCGAAGACGACGCGATCACCGAGGCCGCCCTGTCCAGCCTGGAGCTGGCCCGCGAGAGCGCGGGGGCCGCGCCCGCGCGCCTCGTCCTGGCCGTCGACACGCCCACCTCGACGACGCTGACCCCCGGCGAACAGATCGAGCCCCACATCTTCGCCGCCCCCGCCTTCGAATACACGTGGTCGGACGTCGCCGCGATCCTCGCCGACCTACCCGACGCCGCTCCGGCCGTGTCGGCCGTGCTGGAGGCTTCCACCCAGGAGGAGGCCGACGAGGCCGTGGCCGCCCTGTGGGAATCCTCCCTGGCGTGGTTCGACCGCTCCGAGCGGCCCGCCGTCCTGGCCCTGCATAGGGGCTGAGATCTAGGCGCGCACCTGCAGGGTCGATCCTCCCTCCGGCAGCGGCCGCACCTGGATCTGGTCGGCGATCTGGGTCGCCATCTCTTCGACGTGCGAGATGACGCCCACCGTGCGCCCCGCGCAGCGCAGAGCCTGGAGCTGCTCCATGACGAGCGCGAGGGTGTGCGAGTCCAGCGAGCCGAAGCCCTCGTCGATAAACATCGTGCGCAGCTCGACCCCTCCCGCCTCGGCCGTCACGACGTCCGCCAGGCCCAGGGCCAGGGCCAGGGACGTGTAGAAGGTTTCCCCGCCCGAGAGCGTGCGGGGGCTGCGCACGGCATCCGTGTCGTGGTCGACGATCGCCAGGCCCAGGCCCGACTTACGCGAGGAGGTGCCGTCGTCGGAGACCGCCACGAGCTGGTAGCGGCCCGACGAGATGCGCTCCAGGCGCGGGTTTGCGGCCGCGAGCACGTCCTCCAGGCGGGCGATGAGCACCCACGCGGCCAGGGGAGTGGACGCCAGGTTCTCCGGGCCTGATGCCGCCGCGATGTCCGCGAGGCGGCGGATGGGACCGGCCTGCTCCCTGGCGCGGGCGAGGGCGTCGAGCGCCTGCTCGAGGGACGTGCGCGCCGCGTCGAGCTGCGCGCAGTGCTGCTCGAGGATGCCCGATGCCCGGGCGGCCGAAGCGGCGTCCTCATCGGCCCTGCGCGACGCCTCAGTGAGGGCCTCGACGTTGGGAGTGGGCGCCGATGCCGCGCGTGTCAGGCGCTCGGAGGCGAGGGCCTCGCGCGCCGCAAACAGCTCCTTGTCGTGAGCCTCCACGCGCGTCTCGAGTGCCTCGAGACGGGGCAGGGGAAGCAGGAAGGAGCTCCAGGAGTCGGCCTGAAGCCCCTGTTCCTCAAGCGCGTCCGCCAGGGAGCGTTGCGCCTGCGCGTGCGCGGCGCGGGCGTTGTCCCAATCGGCGCAGGCCCCGGCCAGTGCTGCGGCGCGATGCGCGCACTCATCCAGGTGTGCCGCGCGTTCGGTGAGGGACGCGAATCCGGAGCGTTCGGCTTCCACGCGGGCGAGCGCGCCGCTCAGCGCTGATTCTCGTTCCTGGAGGGTGGAGGCCAAGGACGCGGCCCCCTCGCGGGCGCGAGTGAGAGCATCCGTGAGACCGTCGAGGCGTGAGCGCTCCTGCGCAAGGGCCGCCTCGATCTGGGTGATCTGCGGGGAGAGGGCCTCCAGCGTCGCCACGAGCTCGGCGGCACGATCGCGCTCGGTCTCGAGTGTCGGCGTGGACGCGCCCGCCACCTCGTTGAGCTGGGCGATACGCCGCACGAGGTCCTGGTGGCGCGCCTGGGCGTCGCGCAGCGCGGCCTCCGCGCGGTCGCGCGCCTGGTCTAGCGCGGCGACCTGCTCGCGCGTGATCTCCCCGTCCGCGGCCGGCGCGGGGGTGGGATGGGTGGTCGAGCCGCACACGGGGCAGGGTGCGTCTTCTTCGAGTTCGCGGGCGAGTGCCGAGGCGCTCTGGGCGATCCACAGGTCGTGGCCATCCGCGGCCGCCGCGTTCGCGAGCTTCGCCGCCGCCGTGGCCTCGCGCAGCTCGTCCGACGCGCCGAGCAGGGCGGCGCGCAGCAGGTCGGCCTGCATGGAGGCATCCAGGCGCTCGTTGATGGCTCGCAGCGCGGACGCCGCCTCAGGCAGCGTGTCTGCGTCCGCCCGCATGAGGCGCAGGGCCTGGGCCCCCTGCTCGATGCGCTGGGGCAGTTCCTCGCGCTCTGCCTCGATGGAGGCGATGCGCGCCGACGCCTGCTCGCGGCGGGAACGCAGCGACTCGATGCCTGCGCGTGCCTCGGGCAGCGAGCGCTCGAGGGCCAGGGTCTCCTGAAGAGAGCCGCGCGTGCGCGTCGCTTCGTCGCGCATCTCCTGCGCCCGCTCGCCGAGATCGGTCACGGCCTGGGGCGTCAGGAAGGCCGGGTCGATGGAGAGCTCGTCCCCGAGGGCGGGAGACAGAGCCGCGACCTGGTCTCCTGCGGCCTCCAGGCGAGCCGAGGCCTCGGCCACGGCCGCGTCGAAAGGCGCCACGGCCAGGGCCCGGCGGGCCTGGCGCGCGAGCTCCCGGTCGGATGCGATCGACTCAGATGATGCGGTGAGCGCGGCGAGCGTCGCGCTCACACGCGCGTGCTCCGCTTGCGCCTCTGCCAGGGCGCGGCCCTGTGCCAGGGCGTCCGCGGCCTCGCGAGCGGATGCCGTCGCGGCCTCGGCGAGGCGCACTGTCTGCGCGTGCGCCTCGTGTGCGCGCTCGCACGCGCGGCGCGTCCACAGAGTCACAGCGCTGGAATCCTCCGCGCCCGCGTCCAACCCGGCCTCCTCCTCAGCGGCGGCAGCCACGCCGTCAGCCTCATCCGTGGCTGCGTCATCGCCAAAGGCCGCGTCCAGCGAGCGCACCCGCTCGAAGGCGCCGAGCGCAGTCGTGCGCCGCTCCTCGATGCCGCGCTTCGACGAGGCGGCCGCATCGGTCAGCGCCTTGGTGAAGTCGGAGTAGATCTGCGTGTCGAAAATGTCGCGCAGGATCTGCTCGCGCGCATCCGAGGTGGCGGTGAGGAACTGGGAGAACTTTCCCTGCGGCAGCACGATGGTCTGGAGGAACTGGTCCTTGTCCAGGCCCACGATCGTGGGGATCTCGTAGCCCACGTCGCGTGGCCCCGACGCGACCGCCTCGATGGTGCGCCAGCCGTCCGGAGCGTCCGGATCTTCCACGACCCGCGCGAGCGTCGACTTCGAGTTACGCTGCGACTTCTTACCCGCCGGCGTGTACGCGGGTGTGCGCGTCACCCGGTAGAGGCCCGTCGCGACCTCGAACACGAGATCCACTTCGGAGGGGTCTGAATCCGAGATGTGGTTGGAGCGCAGGCGGTCCTTCGACGCGTCCTTCGTGCGCGCCACGTCCCCGTACAGGGCGAAGGTGATGGCGTCGATGAGCGTGGACTTACCCGCGCCCGTGGGACCCTCGAGCAGGAAGAGTCCCGATTCGTCGAAGGCGGTGAAGTCGACCGTGTGTGCCCCCGCGAAGGGGCCGATTCCCGTCATGCGTAGCCAGCGGATTTTCACTGCATGTCCTTTCCTCGAAGCTGCGCCCACACGTCCAGGGCGAGCGCGCGCTCCTGTGGGCTTAGCGCCCGACCGCCCACGGCCTCGTAAAACTCCTCTGTGACCTCGCGCGGATCCCGCGAGGCGCGTACGGTCATCGCGGGCGTGAGCGAGGGGGCCTGGGAGGGGCGGTGCACGACGACGAGGGCGTGCGGGTAGACGTCACGGATGCGCGCCACCATGCGCTCGGGGCGTGCGTCGTCCGTGACTGTGACCGACACGTACGAGGCCGTGGCGGCCTCATCGGGACTGGTAAGCAGTTCCTCCATGGTCCCCTCAAGCACTGCGACGGCGCGCAGCGTCGGGATGGGCACCACCTCGATATCGGTGATCGAGGTGGCGTCCGTGGTTACGAGGGTGACGGATTTGGTGGTCCCGGCCTCGGAGAAGGAATACGCGATGGGTGAGCCCGCGTAGCGGATCGGGACCGCGGCCCCCGAGATGTTCTGCGGGCGGTGCAGGTGCCCGGCCGCCACGTAGTCGAGTCCGTGGGTCAGGGGTGTCTCGCCCCCGAGAGTGCCGAACAGATCGGCCGGCACGGAGGGCACGCCGCCCACCTGGATGTCGCGCTCGGAGTCCGAGGGCTGGGCACCCGTCACGAAGGCGTGCGGCATCGCGATGGCCGGGCGCTCGTCGCCTGCGTGCCGCCGAGCCGCAAGGTCCGCGCGCACCCGGCGCAGGGCCGCCGCCAGGACCGCCTGGTGGGAGCGGGGAAGGGGAGCGGGCGGGCCGGATTCTCCCTCAGGCTCCAGGTCCGACAGCGACTGACGCACGAGGTCGGGTTCCAGGTAGGGCAACGGGTACACGAGCGCGCCCCCGGCCTCGACCGGCCTGCCGATTGCCTCCGGATCCGTCACCACGTGCAACGAGGGAGCGAGCATGTCGGCGAAAAGCCCCAGGCGCGCGGACCCGTCGTGGTTACCCGACGTCAGGATGACCGTCGTGAGCGTGGTCAGCTCGCGCAGGGCGCGGCGCATCCGCGCGAGCGCATCCACGGGTGGAACTGCGCGATCGAACACGTCGCCCGAGATGAGGACGGCATCCACGCCGCGCTCACGTACGAGGGCGACCAGCCAGTCGATAAACGCGTCCGCGCTCTCGCCCAGAGACACTCCGTGCAAGGTACGTCCCAAGTGCCAGTCGGAGGTGTGCAGAATCAACATGTCACCAGTGTGGCAGAGAGTGCCCACATCTGCGTCCGTCACACACGCTTGGAGAGTGGACATGAGCTGCGCCTTTGCTCCCAGCCGATAGCATGGTGGACATGACAAAGCCCTTCCTCATGCTGACCTCGCGCGACGACGGCCCCGTGCTAGCCTCGGAAAGCGCCGACCTGCCGCGTTTCTCGGGACTGACCTCCGACCAGGTTCACCAGGTGCGCATCGAGAGAGAGCTGCCCGACCTCGACCTGTCTAATTACTCGGGTGCGTTCGTGTGCGGGTCCCCGTGGGACGCGAACGCGGACGATCACGTGAAGGAAGAGCGCCAGGTGCGCGCCGAGGCCTGGCTGCGTTCCTTCTACGACCGGGCGCTGGGCGAATCCTTCCCGATCTTGGGCCTGTGCTACGGGCTGGGTACCCTCACCCTGCACCTGGGTGGCGTCATCGACACCCACCACGGCGAAGAAATCAGCGGTATCGCGCTGACGAAGACCGACGCGGGCCGCGAGGACCCGCTCCTTGAGGGCACGCCCGACCGCTTCTACTCCTACGTCGGCCACCACGAGGCCGTGCGCGAGCTGGCCCCCGGCATGCAGGTCCTCCTGGCCGGGGATGATACCCCGATCCAGATGGTGCGCGTCGGCGAGGCTGCGTGGGCGACTCAGTTCCACCCCGAGATGGACTTGGACGGCGTGAACATTCGCATCGACCAGTACGCGGGGCGCTACTACCCGGCTGAGAAGGCCGAGGCCATCCGCGCCCAGGTCGCGACCGTGGACACGGACCCCTCGCGCATCATTCTGCGTAACTTCGTGAGCCGCTTCCAGCGCTGACGCGACCGCTCTTCCGCGGTGCTAGCTCGCCGGGGGAGGAGGCGTGTCTCGGTGCTGTCGGCCCTTCGCGACCATGATTGCGACGGAGATGCAGATCGTCGCCAGCAGCGCGAGCGTGGCGATGATCCATGGGATCGTGATGGACGAGGCCGTGGTGTTCATGGTGGTCACCGACCCGATGAGGGTGGCGAGGATGGACACCGTCGCGCACGCGAGTCCGATGTGCTCATAGGTGCGCGGCGAAGGCCGCATGCTGGTTGGTGCCAGCGTTCGCGTCGATCCGGGCATCTGGTTGGCCAGCAGGGCGGCCGAAATAGCGATGATGTAGTCGGTCGTCCCCGCGTCGTCCCAGATGAAAGCACTCCCAATCGAGACGATTGCCAGGAGGACCAGGACGACGAGGAAGACGTAGCGCAGCATCATCTCGCCGTGGCTCGGTGCCGACGGTGCCGGAGTAGTCGCGCGATGGCGGGGGTTTGACACGACGATCACTTCCTCGTGAAACGGGCGTAGCGGTCGTCGCTACATTTTCATTGTTGGTCTTGTGAGCGGCGTGTCAACCAGAACGAGTGGCTAATGTGTCACATGATGCTTCGGTCGAGTGCGCTCTGCCGACGCGCTATGTCCGTGAGCGGGCATTATCGCGCGGCCTTGCTGGCTGCCTCCGCCGTCGCTACGGCCTCGAGAAGCCTGCGCACCGACGCCACGCGGGAAGTGCGCCCAAGATGCACCTGATCCGCGTTACTGTCCCCGGCCTCGTCGATGGCGAAGGGACCGGCGGCGCGCGCGTAAGCGTCGAGCGCGCACGTGGGTTCCTCCTCGTCGTGCGAGCACAGCGGCAGACACCAGGACGCTGCGTCGGCGACGTCCGGGAAGACCCCGAGAACGTCGGCGACGCTCACGTGCCCCAGCCCGAAGGACCGCACGCCGGGCGTATCCACGATCCAGCCGCCCGCATCCAGCTCGAAGGCCTCCGAGGACGTAGAGGTGTGGCGCCCGCGTCCCGTCACCTCGTTGACGTGGCCCGTCGCGCGGCCCGCGCCAGGCACGAGCAGGTTGATGAGCGTGGACTTTCCGACCCCCGAGTGCCCCACCAGCACCGACCAATGGCCGGCCAGCAGGGTCCGCAGCTCGGCGACGCCCGGGTCGGCCTCCCCGGCCCCGGCGCTTGTGAGCACGACGCGCACGTCGAAGTCCTGGTAGGCGGCGATTAGCTCGTCTGCGCTGGCCAGGTCCGCCTTCGTCAGCACGAGGATGGGGGCCAGGCCTGCCTCGTAGGCGGCGACCAGGCAGCGGTCGATCATGCCCGTGCGCGGCGGCGGATCCGCCAGCGCCACGACGATGCACATGGTGTCCGCGTTCGCGACGATTGCCTTCTCGCCGCGCTGATCCGGCGCGTCCTCGAGGGAGCGGCGCAGCACCGAGG
>ERZ773018.1504-NODE-1504-length-12398-cov-3.918010_pt1 | contig 12398 bp, 5 predicted proteins | sample MGYA00580840_ERZ773018 | MGnify/ENA primary metagenome ERZ773018 (study PRJEB29015, sample SAMEA2738125) | human oral metagenome | biome: human oral; feature: human-associated habitat; material: saliva | place: China | collected 2256 ... | reverse complement strand
GTAAAGCCTTTAACTCAGAATACTTAAGCAAAGATATTAAATTTTCTACCTTACTGATTTCCATTTGGGTTGATATAAGATGTGATAAACCTATCATCAGATATCTGTTCTTTTCTGTTATTTTTTCTGCTGTATCAAAGAAAATTTTTAATGTACCATTTACATCATTTTTCTCCTTTAAAGGTAAAATAATACAAGATTTTATATGAGGTGAAATATCTAAAAAATCCTCTATAATTTCATCATCTTCTTTTATAAAATGTTGAATTATTTTATAAGTAATACTATTTTCTCTTTTTTCTTGTTTTTTTCTTTCGGCTTTTTCAGCTTCATTTTTTATATATTCTTCTTCTTTTTTTCTAGCTAATTCTTCTTTAACTTTATTAAATTTTTCCAAATCTTTTCCTATTGTATTATATTCGTTTTGGTTACTCCAAGTTCCTAATGCTTGAAGTTCTTGAAAATTACAAGCAAAAATATCTAATTTATATATAGTAAGTGGAATTGGTATTGTATCATCAATATATTTAAAACCATCTAAGGTACTATAATTTCTAGCATAATAATGTTTTACATTTAAAAGTCCTAAATATAAATTATCTTTTCCTTTTTCATCATAAGTAAATAATTCATCTTTTTCATCATCATAAAAAACTCTTATATTCGAATTATAGTTTGAGTATGTTTTGATTTCATCAGTTTCACTATTTCTTATCCAAAAAATATGTTTATTAGTTTTATCACTTAGAATACTATCACGATAGTCAAAATTTAGATGTTTATAAAAATCATATAATGAAACACCACCTATTTCAAATTTTCCTATTTTTATTCCAGTAGTTATATCGAATATATCGTTTGGTGGTTCATGATAAACAGTATCAGCTTTATTTAAACAATAATCATCTAAATTTTCTAAAACTTGAAGTCCTTTATCATATTTATAAGAGCCTATTTCATTTTTATTACTTTCTAAGTCTAATCCTAATGTTTTAAAAATTCCCATTTTCAACCCTCTTTTCTTTTTATTATATCATATTTTTTAAAAGAACAAGTAACAGAATTTAATTCTTTACTTGTTCTTTTATAGTGTTTATATTTTTAAAAAATTAATTTTCCATTTGTGCTTCTCTTATATAATTAATAGCTTTTTCTAAATTTTCATTACTTAATTTATTTTCTTGGTTTCTATATTTTAACCAAGAAATTACAACTTCTTTTACACTACTAGCTGATGAATAAATCAAATCAATAGCATTTTGTGATATTTTATCTGATGCACCTACAAAAGCTAAGTCTAATTCAGTTGCATGTAAATCGAATAAAGTACTTCCTAATCTATTCTTTATAAAATATTCTCTTTTTGGTTCAGAGTTTCTAATAGTATTTATTTCTGCTTCATTCAAATTGAATTGTTCGTAAATTGCTCTTAATTTTTCATTCATATCACTATTAGAAGTTAAAATTTTTGTAAAACATTGTTCTAATATAGTTGTTTTTATAGGACTATCCAAAACATGTTCAGCACTTTGAGTTGCAAAAACATAATGGCAATTCTTTTTTCTTGAAGTTAGTAGTTGTTCTTCAAAATAAGGTGCAAAAAACTTATTCATAAAAAAGGCTTTTGCTTCATCAACTAAAATCATTGTTAAATTACCACTTTGTAATCTTTGTGTTTCAATATAGTGTGATAAATACATTGTTATAGGACTTACAACTTTTGGTTTATTTTTTATTTTTCCCATTTCAAAAACAACCATTTGAGAATTATCAATTTTTTCATCATTTCCATCAAAGTATTCTCCATAAATACCAGCCATAGTGTATGTTTTTAAAGCTTCCTTTAATGCTGGACTTTGTACATATGATACAAAGGCTGACATAGTTCTTTCGTTTTTAGGTCTTTCAGACAATGATTTTATGGCTTCTGTTATTAATGTACCATTTTCTGGTGTTAATAAAGCTGGATCTTCTTGTCCTATTAAAACTGTAATGAAGTTTGATGCAAATATTTTATCACTACCAGTTTCCAACCTTCTTAAAGGTTGAAAACTCAAGGAATTTTCATCAGAACCTATATCATAAAAAGCTCCATTATTTGTTTTACATAAAACTCTACTAGAACTATCTATATCAAAGAAGAAAACTTGTGCTCCACGATACTTCATAGAATAATTAGCAATAGAGTTTAAAAGAACGGATTTACCATTACCAACTCTACCTAAAATTAAAGTATTTCCAACATCTCCTTCAAATATATCAAAGAAGAATTTTTCACCAGATCTACTTAAAGTATTTATTAAAGCAACATCATTTCTAAATTTTGTTATTTCACTACCTTGCCAACTACTTGAAGTAGGGAAAAAATAAACCATAGCTGAACTGTGAATAGGTAATCTTCTAACATTAGCATTTAAGTTAGTAGGTATACTTCCTACATAAGCATCAAATGCATTCCATTTATCATCAGTAGCTTTTATATCACTTGCTAAAAATTCTCTTAAAACATATTGAACCTTGTCATTTAATTTATCTAAATCTTTATCTTGGATAATTAAAGATTGTGTTACCATACCCCAACTAACAGTATCTTCTCTTAATTGTTCTATTAAGGCTTGTGATTCTAAGGTTAGGTTTTTTTCATATTCATTTTCTTTAGCATTTGCTTTATTTTCTTTACTTGTAGCCATAAAAATATATTGTAATGGATTATATTTCTTTGCACTATGGTATTTTTCAGAGTCTTTAATGACTTTTAAAGCTTCTTCTTTTGTAAATGGGATAAATCTTGTAACAAATCTCATTTCAAAAGGTAAGTCAAATATTCTTCTAAAAGTTTTAAAAGTTACTTCATTAGGTAAAAAGTTCTCTGAAATAACTTTTGTGTAATAATCTCCTATTTTTAAAGTACTACTATCTTCAACAGCTGAAAAAGCTACATAACCATCTAAGTGATAACCATCTGGCACACTTTCAAAATAAGAATTTTTAGCTTCATCTATTGGATTTATAGTATAAGATAAGTATTTATATAAACTTTGATTACTTAAAACTTCTATATCTAATACAGCTTTATCTAATAAACTTAAAAATAACTTAAAACCTTCATCAAAGATTAATTTTTCTTTGTCATATTCATCTTTTGAAGTTTCTTCTTTCGTTTTTTTGTTTTTTAAACTTAAAATTGGATTTTCTTTTAAAAGCATATCTTGTATAGCAACTGTTTTTGCTGTTGTAAATTTATATGAAAAAGTAATATATAAATCATTTTGATAAAAGTCCATATTTTTAAATTTATCATATCTTGCAATTTCACATAATCTAGTAGTTAAAGGAGCATATTCTCTTTCTTTTGGTGCTGGAAAATTACCTTTTGTTCTAACTAAGTCATAATGAATATATGTATTTTCTGGTAAATTTCTTAACATTTTATTAAAAGCTCTAAAAACTTCTTTTTTTCCATCAGCATCTAAATAGTCTAAATCAAAATTTCTAATTTTAACTACTTTTGCAAATCCACCATATTTTAAAAACATTGTACTTCCATTATCTAAAGACATGTCAAATGGAATTTGATATTGAAATGAGTTTTTGTATTTTGCCAATGGTTTTCTATCATCCATTACTAATTTTCTCATCTTTTTTTCTAACTTTTTTTGTTCTTTTTTTCTTGTATTAGCCAATTTTTCTTCTTCACTTTTTCCCCAAAAACCAAACATTGTTACACCTCTTTTTTTAAGTTTTTTATTTTTATTATACCATATTTTAAAAAAATAACAAATATGATATAATAAAAATAAAAGGTAGGTTTTTTCAATGTTAGGTTTAAATAATTGGTTAGCATGGTTGTCGGCGATAGTTTTTATTAGTTTAATTGTTGTGATAAGGCATATAAAAATAACAGTTTTCAACATAAAAAAAGATAGGACAAAGATTGAGTACAAGATAGAAAATATAGCTTTATTTGAAGTATTAAAACCAGAAAGATATAGCGAAGAAATTACATTGTTGTTTTTTATGAGTCTTTCAATAGTTTTTTCCCAGTTATATTATAAAACTCCATTTTTAGGAATAATTATCTTTTTATCATTATTATATTTTTCCTTTCTTTTAATAAGATCGAAATTCTTAAAAAATATGATAGAACAACCTTATTTTGATAAAGAAGAATTATTCAAAATTGAAGATAGTAGTTTATTAAATGAAGAAGTTGAAGATAAATTAAAGAAATATAAATTAGTAGGAAAAAGTAATTCTATAGCTAGAAAAAATGAAGTTTTGAAATTTGTTAAGAATAAAATTAATAATAAACAATTAAAAAATGAAATTTTGTTTTTTTATTTCTATTCATTCTTTATTTTACAAATAACTTTATTAATAGCTGGAATTATTTTCTGGTTTATGAATTATTTTAATAATATCTAGCAAGAAGTCTATTACTTCTATATATGGAAGTAGTTCACTAAATAAAAAAAGGAGTTAAAAACTCCTTTTTTTTATACAGATATTATAATTTAATTTTCTTTGTAAAAAGTCCAGTAACTGATTCTTCTAATAAGTATAATTCATTTTTAGATAAAACATTAGAACTTATTCCATGTATTTTTCCAAAAAATTTAGTTAAACCAACTTTAGAAAAATCTGCTATTGTTTTTTTATTAAAAAGATCTAAAAATGATTTTAAAGTAAATGCTTTGTCAAATAAATTTAATTTTATAAATTTTTCTTTTACATTTGATAATTCTTGATATTTTTTATTATTTATATAATTTTTATATTCTTTAGAATTTAATTTTCTCAAGAATTCATCATACATTTCATTAAATTCCAATTCATATCTTTTCTTAACTTCTTCAATAGTTTCGTGTTTTTGGAAATTGTTTTTTTTCTTTAAAAAAGTAAATTTATAATTTTCATCGATAGCATTTTTATTATTTTCAATAAAATTAATGACATTTTTTAATATTTTTTCATATTTTCTATCAAGATACAAAATTTTATTATTATTAAATTCAAGTTTTTTATCACTTTTTAATCCAGTCAATAAATAAGGGAAACCATCTATAATTATACATTGTTCTTTATAGATTTTTTTTATTATTTTTGGATTAACTAAACCTTTAACATTAATTAAATGCTCTATTAAATCTTTTTCTGTTTTTATTTTTTTTACATCAACCATATTAATTCTTTCAAAAGATTTTATTTTGTTATTTTTCACTTCATGTTCTACATAAAGAAAATATGCTGGATTTAAACTTCCATAATATCCATATTTTACATTAAGATTTTTCAAATCTTTTGTATATTTTTTTGGATTTATAGGTATTATTTCGTTAGAACTTTCATTTTTCTTTAAAATTGTTACATTAAAGAATTGTCCTTTTTGTTCTTTTATAGCCCTAGTTATATTTACAGTATTCTTTTCCATATTTTTTTTAACAATTTCTAAACTTTTTTCTTTATCCCAAGCATTTGTTATATTATAATTATATATTTTTTTTACATCATAATTATATTTTTCATTTTCTTTTTTGTTTTTTAACAAATAAAATTTTTCTGTAAATTTAGTATTGTATACATTTCCAGTAACAATATTCAAATAAGCATCTTTTGCATGGTGTGTATTATTAAGTTCTCTTACTTTTATGAAGTCAAACATTTCTCTAAATGAAGTTACGATTTCAGCTTTAGAATAAACTATTTTTAAATTAGGTTCTGTTTGTTCTAATATTTTTCCAATTTCTTTAGTTGTTTGTCTTACATTTACTAATTGTCTTGCCATAAAACCTTCTAATTCAAATTTAGAAGTAGCAGTCAATCTTTTATATTTTTCTTCAGTTATAAAGTTGTTGTTCTTTAAAAAATTCCAATATTTTTTCATTTTATTTTGGACTTTGGTTTCTATTGGAAATTTATCACTTTTTTTTGCATTTTCTTCTTTTAAAACTAAAACTATATTATTAAAACTATCATCTTTTATGATTTTTGATCTAGGATAAATATGATCTATATCATAAGCATCATTATTTTTAAGTAATTTATCTAAGTCAATATCTACACCAGAATACATACATTTACCAAATTGTAAAAAATATAAATATAGTTTCTTTTGTTTTAAAGTATTGTCATTTTGTGCTTCTAAACTTTTTTTAAAAGTGTTTAAATCAACTGAAAAATCACTCAATTCTTTTCCACAAGATTTATATAATTTATTAATTTGCTCTTTTCTTGCTGGAATTTTTTTATTTTTCATAGTTTCATCTCCACCTCTTGCCATTTCAATGAAAACTTTTTTAGGAATTTTTCCAGTAATTTTTTTAATTTCTTCATAAATATTTAAAGTTTGAAATATTGCTCTTTTTAATGCTGGAGAAACATAAGAATTTTCTATTAATTCTTTATATGAAAAATTGTTATTATCATTTTTATTTTCTTTATTTATATTTTCTTGTAAAGTAAAATTGTATGTTAAAAGTTCCATAAGATTATAATTAGTTCTTCTTAATGCATCCATTACTGAAGAATAACATTCACCAGTTTCGAGATTAATAAATTCAATTTCAGTCAAAAACTTTTCTGATAATCTACCCCAAGTATTGAATTTTAATGAATTTATTTTTTTTATCTCATCATCTGTTAAAATATCTCCATATTCACTTTTTATTTTTCTTTCAAATATTTTTTTATCATCACCATACAAACATTTCCATAAAATAGATTTTTCAGATATTTCTTTGTATGTAGCCAATTCGATTTTTTTAGCAAAAATATCTTTGAATTTTATATAATTAGCATAATTACTATTGAAAACATCTTTTATTCCTTTAAGTTCTATATTTGTTTTTTTATCAATAAAATTATTTTCAAAAAGATACTCTTTAAATTTTTTTTCTGTTATTTTTTTATTGTTTTTAAATAAATTATTTATAATTTTTTCTTTATCTATTTTTGATAAAAAGACATTATTTATTTGTACCTTGTTTAATTCATTAAGAATGGTAAATTCCGAATAAAGAAGTGAATCTTTTGGTATAACATCTTCTCCATTTAAGTAAGTGCATTTATTTGTCATTCTTTTTATAAATTCTTCAGCTGATTTTTCTATATCAACTTTTTGTTCAAAATTCCAAGCATATATTTTTCCTTCTTCTTTTCTTACAGCCCAAGAGTTACCACCTTTATTTTGATGATAAGAATTTAAAACACCTACATAATAAGGAATTTTAAATTTAAAAGTCATCAATATTTTTTCTTTTATACTAATCCCATCTTCAATTAAGTTTAAAAATTCATAATATTTTGATTGGTTTTCTAAAATTTTTCTTAATTCTATTTCATGTATTTGATAAGGTAGAGTTCCATTTTCAACAATTCTTTGTTTTATCAAAAAAGAATTTCTTTCAATTTTTTCCAAAATTTCATTTAAAATTTTTTCATCTTTAACTTCAACTTTTTCAATTTTTTGTAAAGAATTTTTTATTATTTTCATTAACTCATCATTCTTAATTCTTTTTTCTGTTATAACATTTTTTTTGCCATTTTTTTTATTTAGATGAACATAAGAAGAATAATTTTTTTGACTGTTATTTTTAAAAAGATAATTATAATCTTCTTTTTGGTATTTTTTTATAATATATTTTAAATTTTGCAATTCTTTTTTATGATCTTCATAAGTTTTAACTTTTGCTTCTGAAATATATTGGCTATTACCTAAAATATCAGTTAAAATCATATAATCATAAAAACTTTTCGCAATGTCTAGCAGTTCAATTTTTTCATTTAATATAGAAAAATAAACTGGTTTATCATCTTCATAAATTTGTTCTTTAAAAGATATTTTATCTTTGTCAACTTCGCCTTTTTTATATTCATCTGTATTAAACAAATCATTTAAACTAACACTTGAACCAACACAAAGTTTAAAAAAACTAATTAATTGTTTGTCGTTTTCAAACATTTCTTTAATTTGTTTTTCTTTTAAATTTCTTTTATCACTACATATTATTGTTTTTAATTTGTTCATTTGCTCTTTTGATATAGTTTTTTCAATATCGTTATTTTCAAAAAAATTAATTAAATTATCAAACAATGTTTCAATATTTTTAATTTCATCTAAATTTTGTCCTTCAAAAAGAAAATGTCCTCTATTTTTAAAAATATTGTGAATTGCTAAATAGACTAATCTAATATCTTTTTTTTCTGGATTTGTAACAAGTTCTTTTCTTAAATGAAAAATAGTCGGATATTCTTTATGAAAATCAGAATCTTTGTAATTTTCATCATTAAATAACATATACTTTTCTTTTAGTGATTTATCGGATAACCACAATGGACTCTCTTTTAATCTTATAAAAAAATTAGGATCATTTTTTGAAATTTCATTAAAAAAGAAATCTTTTAGTAAATTCAATCTTGCTTTTCTTCTTTTTAATCTTCTTCTTGAATTTCTTATAATTCTTCTTTCAGTAGCAGTTTTAGCTTCATTAAATAATCTTGAACCCCACATATCTTTTTTGTTAAATCTTAGTACATTATAATTTAGGTCTGTAACACACCAACCAACTGAGCTAGTTCCAATATCTAATCCTAAATAATAATCTGGGAATTTTTGTTTTTTCATATAAACCTCCATTAAACATTTTTCTTTTTTATAAAACTTTTAAAAAAGTTGTTGACTTTTTTTTAAAAAAATAGTATAATACATTCAAATAACACTATAAGTTTAAATAACAATTTATTGAAATTGCCTTTAAAAGGCTAAACCTAAAATGTTTAGGTCTAAAAAATGGAGTAAAAACTCCATTTTTTTTGTTTCATTAAAAATTTTCGTTAAAGAATTTTATAATATCATCTATTTTTAAATAACAATATTCTTAATCCGTTGTATTTTAATTCATAATATTCTTTAACCCCCATTATTATAACAAATTAATTATATCTATCCTCTTTTAAATAACACTATTCTTAAATTAAATTAAATTAAATTAATTAGTTATATTTAGGTTTATCTTCATGTGTATCTTTCCAATAATATTTTTGATACCCAGTTTTACCTCTAACATTCATTTTTTGGAAAACTATTTTTCCAAATATGAAACCAGCAACTCCAACTAAATACATAATTATTAACTTTAATATGAACCATAACATATTATTCACCTCTTTTTTCTCTTTCTTTTTTTTCTTTATTTGCCAACCCTATTTTTTTCCATTTCATTATTTCTTCAACACTTGGTGCTGTTTCAAAACTTTTGTACTTTTCAACATTCTTTGTTAGTGTGCTAACTTTTCTTGTGTTGTCATATTTTTTAAATTTTAATAATTCATTTAAAGCAACTAACATTCCTATAACAAATAATATTATTAATAAGACTGGGAAACTACAAGTTATATATAAAACAGTTAATATTACGATCACTATTATTTTGTCAACCATTATTCATCACTCCTTTTTAAAACAACTGGTGTACTTTTTTATCTTTGATTGTATTATACCATTTTTTTTAAAAAAAGTCAAGTATAAAACAGACACTTTTTTTACTAAATAGACACAAGTGTCTATTTAGTAAGTTATAGTGCTTTTTCTACTTCTTTTAAAAGTTTCATCTTTTTGGAATTATTTTTTACAATTTCAAAATTATTTTTAAAATCATCTTTTTCTAATTCATAGCTTTTAGGTTGAATATCAAAATCTAAATTACTATATTCTTTTACAAATCTTATATCTTTTTTTACTTTTATATCTTTGTTTTTACTATTAAAGTTTGCAATAACTTTATCATCATCAGTATCTATTGAATAATCATTAATTGCTTTAAAAAGATCATGATTTTTATTAAAATAATCTATTTCTTTGATTTTTCTTTTTATAGTTAATTCATCTTCTTGTAACTCATTTACTTCTAATAAGGATTTCATATTTTGGTTTTTATATTTATATATTTCTAAAACATAATCATTTTCAGAGTAAATATGTTTTTGTAATTCGTTTGCTAATTTTTGTCCTAACAAGGTATTTTGTAAATTACTTATAGAAGTTTGCATTTCAACATCAGTATCTATATTAATTCTTATTTTTTGGAAAACTTCATTGTGTGCGACAAATTCTTTAATACTATTTTCTAAACTTTGATCTTTTGTAATTTTTTCAATTTCATATTCTAATTTTATATCTAATTTATTTTTTATTTCATCACATTCACTATCAGTCCATTGTTCTGGATTATCACTTTTATCTATTAATCTTGTCCTAAAATATTCTTTTATAATGTTATCAGTCGCTATATTTTTTATTTCTTCTGGTGTTCCATCTTTTATATTATCATTCAAAGTATTAATATCTAATTGTTTATCAATACCATTGTTAGTAATATAAATTTTAAAAATTAAATTTTTATTAAACATTCTTTCATCATTAAATAAATAATCACTATTTTTTTCAGTCAATTCAGCTGGTTTTATAATTAAAGAAAATTCTTTTTCTTCTTTATCTTCATCTTCTTCGTTTTCCTTTTCCCATTCTAATTTGAATTTTACAAAATTAAGAGTACTCAAATATTGGTTTAAATTTATATTATCAGTAGCTGTTAAATATTCTTTTTCAGTTTCTTGTTTTCTTGAAATAATACTTTCTCTTTCAATATTATATCTTTCAATCCTTCTATTATCTATTTTTACCTCATCTTCTTTTCTTCTAGGTCTTGAATTGACATATTGTTTCATATTAGATAAACTCAATTTTGCTAAATTATTTATTCCATCTAATGCTGGATCTTCATCTTCGTTTTCTGATAAATTAACAGTAGATACATAATATTGTAATGACAACATTTCTATGTTTTTGTCAAAGAAATAACTTTCTTTTTCTTTTTCTAATTTTTCTTCTTTGTAAAATGGAATTTTTGAAGTTTTACCAGAATTAATTTTATCTTTTATTATAGTCTGAATTTGCTCATTTTCTTTTTTTAAATAAAAATCATTGATTAATTTTTTTTCGATTTCTTGATTAGGAGTTATGAAACTTTTTAAATTATCACTTCCAATAGTTGTTAAATTAAAAAAACTATTTATTTTTTCCACATTAGAAATATTTGTAGTTTCTTCTAAATTATTAAAATTAATAATACAATTTATATTGTTAGTGCTTTGTACTGTTTTATCAACTAAATTTTCTCTTTCAGATTTAATAAAATAATGTTTTTTTAATGAATTATTCATTTTCTCAATATCTTCTGAAAAGCCAAAAAAAGTATAAGCTCCTTTTTCAGTAACTAATTTTCCTATACTATCTTTTAAATTATATTCATTTTGAAGTGCTGTAAAAGCCATATTTTTATCTAAAATTTTATCAGCTATATTTTTTGTTAGTTTATAATGTAAGCCATTATTTTTAGTTATCATTTTATTTATGTTATCATCAACAAAACAATTTTTAATATTTTCTTTTAATTTCATTTTGCTAAATACTTTTTGATTACTAGAATTTGTTTCAATACTTTTTTCCAAAGAATTACTAATATCCTTTTCTAAATTAATATCCTTTGACAAGTCCTTAGAGTGTTTATAAGCCATTTCTAAGACAGATGGTGTATTTAGTAATAGACTAGGGTTTCTTCCTTGAAAATCAAGCCCTACATTCAATAAATCATTATTGTTATCTAACTTAAACATTCTTAAATTATTTTTGGTATCATCATCTGGTATTAAATAAAGTTTAACTTTCATTAATGGTAAAGTAGGTCTTAAATTTTTTCTAAAAGTTTCACTTTCCGTTTGTGATTTTTCTTTTTTTTCATATATTGTTGAACTAAGTCCTAATTCTAATTTTGCTTTGTCTATTTCTTTTTTCTCTGTTAAAAAATTTTGGAAACTGATTTCTCTTTTTTCTAAATAATTATTTATATCAAAAGACTCTTCTTTTTTTCTTTCTTTAGGAATTTTAATTGAGATTTTAAAATCTAAATTTTCGTTTCCTAAATTTGTTCTGATTATACTTTCTCTATCTTCAATAGCTTTAAAGAAAAACATACTTTCATCAATATTTCCTACTTTATTAAAATATGTAACATTTCCTTTAATATTATTTTTAATTAGTTCCACAAAATCTTTTCTATCTTTAAAGAATTTTTCATTTTCTTCTAAAGATATATTTTCTTTTTTAGCAACTTCATTTAATGAAGTTTCAATAATTTCATTTTTTAATTCAAATTCTTTTGATCTAATATTTTTAGTAGTAGTATGCATACTTAAATAATCTGGATTGATTTCGTTTTTATCATACTCTACAAAATAATTGGTATTAGGTTTAAAAAATAAATCAGTGTAAACAAAATCTTTTGTTAAATTTTGATAGTTATATTGGATATTATCTTTTAAATTTTTCATAAATTCATTAA
>ERZ773018.1502-NODE-1502-length-12412-cov-8.217448_pt1 | contig 12412 bp, 14 predicted proteins | sample MGYA00580840_ERZ773018 | MGnify/ENA primary metagenome ERZ773018 (study PRJEB29015, sample SAMEA2738125) | human oral metagenome | biome: human oral; feature: human-associated habitat; material: saliva | place: China | collected 2256 ... | reverse complement strand
CTTATGAAGCTCTCGACTCTAGCACTCGTAGGGTGTTAGTCGTGAGTAGTTCACACCTTTAATAGTTTCAATTTTTTCTTAAGAGATATAGATGAATACTCCTAAATTATTTTTAACTAGCTCATTGTAAAATTCTTTAAAGTCATTAAATCTATCTATGATATTTTCAATATCAAAAATATACTCTTCTTCTTCAGAGGAAGAGTAAAATTTTTCTATTTTTTCAAAACAATCTTTTATATCTATCTTATTTAAAAAATTAGCTATTTCTTTAACTTTTTCCTTACAAGTACAATAAGAATAGATATCTTCAGGAGGAGAACTGACAGTGACCTCTCCTAAAAATGCTTCAATAAATAAGTCTCTTTCATTTTTTCCTTGAAAATCTTCTTCTTCTAGTTCTTTTCCACCTGAATATACATAATAAAGTTCCTTTACTGAAAATACTCTCAAGGTATGTTGTGGTTCTGAATCTGAAAAATCTTCCTCAAAAAAATTTCCATCAAGAATATCAGGGATATTTTCTTCTTTTACACCATAGTAACACAAGTCCATTCCCATAGTAGAACCTCCTAATTTTTTTCTAAATTATATCATAAATAAAAAACTTAACCAAAATTTAAAACAGTTAAATTATAGAGAGTTAAGAAAATAAAAAATAAAATTCATACTAAATTTAGAAATATGTTATATAATAAAAATAAAAAATGTTATCTATACACTATCTTTAATTTACTAGGTTAATCACCTGGTAAATACAGCTATAGTGTTCTTTTATTTAAAATATACTATTTAACATGAGGTGATGTTATGAAAAAAGTTTTTATAATTACAGGTTCCACTGGATTTTTAGGAAATACTATAGTAAAAAAACTATCAAAAAATAAAGATTATGAAGTAAGAGCTTTAGTCTATTCTAAGGAAGAAGAATATATATTAAAAGATATAGATTGTAAAATATTTCATGGAGATATAACAAATAAAGCTTCTTTAAAAGATATCTTTACTGTTGAAGATAATACAGATATCTATGTAATACATTGTGCTGCAATAGTTACTATAAAGTCTGATGAAGATCCAAAGGTTTACGATGTTAATGTCAAGGGGACAAATAATGTTATTGATTATTGTCTAGAAGTGAATGCTAAATTATTATATGTAAGTTCAGTTCATGCTATAAAAGAGAGTGAAGGAAAAATATTTGAAACTAAAGATTTTGATAAAGATTCAGTTCATGGATATTATGCTAAAACAAAAGCTGAAGCTGCCAAAAATGTATTAGAAGCTGTTAAAAATAGAAATCTTAAAGCTTGTGTATTCCATCCAGCAGGGATAATAGGGCCAGGAGATTCTTCTAATACTCATACCACACAGTTAGTAAAGAGAATGTTAAAAAATAAGCTAGTATTTGTAGTTAATGGTGGATATAATTTTGTAGATGTAAGAGATGTAGCTGATGGCATAATAAATGCAGCTGATATGGGTGAAATAGGTGAAACATATATTTTATCAGGAGAATATATTTCTATTAAGGAATATGCTAAATTAGTTGAAAAGATACTTGGAAAAAAGAAATATATATTTAGTATACCTATATGGTTTGTTAAAATGATAGCACCTGCAATGGAAAAATACTATGATCTAGTAAAAAAAGTACCTCTATTTACTAGATACTCTATATATACATTACAAACAAATTCTAACTTTTCTAATGATAAAGCTCATGAAGAATTAAACTTTAGAAATAGAAAGATAGAAGATTCAATAAAAGACACAATAATAGATATAACTGAAAAAGAAATTTAATAAATATTATAAAAACTTCTTTAAAAAAGTATTTAAGGAAGTTTTTTATTTACTTAAATATAAAAATATGATATTTTATATTTAAGAGTGATAAAAATGTCAAATAAATATGAAAAATTAATAAAATTATATTATAAAAAGAAAAATATAGATGAAGAGTATATAAAAAGAATAGAAAATCCTGCTACACTTATTACAGAATTGAAAATTAATCCTATGAAAAAAGGAAATAAGATTTTAGATAAGGAATATAGCTTATTTTATGTAAATTTATTGGAATTTAGTCTATTACAAGAAAAAATATTACAAAATAGCAACAAAATTAATTATATTTCAAATAGGTTACCAACAATTGCTATTAAAGAAATAATTATGAAAATATTGTCAAATGAGTTATATAAAACTAATAAAATTGAAGGGATAGAAAGTAGTAAAAGTCAAATATATTCTTTATTAAAAGAAAATGGAAAACTTAATAAAAAATCAAATAAACTAGATGGGATAATAAAAAAATATAAGGATATAATGGAGAATAATTTTGAAGATACAGAACATATAGAGAGTCTTTCTAGTTTTAGAAAAATATATGATGAGATGTTTGAAGATTTTGAAAAAAGTGGTAACTATAAATTAGATGGAAAATATTTTAGAAAAGATATTGTAAAGGTAATCAATGGACTAGGAAATACTATACATATAGGTGTTAATGGAGAAGAAGCTATAGAAAAAAATATAGAAGATTTAATTCAGTTTATGAATATAAGAGATATTCCATTTTTAGTGAAAGCTAGTATTGTTCATTTTTTCTTTGAGTATATACATCCATTTTATGATGGAAATGGAAGATTTGGAAGATATCTTTTATCTCTATATTTAGCTAGAAAATTAGATAATTTAACAGCTTTTTCAATTTCTTATTCAATATCAAGAAATTTAGATGATTACTATAAATCTTTTGTTGAGGTAGAAGATGTAAATAACTATGGAGAAATAACATTTTTTGTTGAAAATATTTTAAAAACTATAAAAAATGGGCAAGAAATGATAATAGAATTATTGAATGATAGTGTGATGAAATTTAATCATTCAATTGAAATTTTAAATGAATTAACAAAAGACTTATCAGAAAAAGAAAATATAATATTGCGAATATATTTACAAAATTATTTATTTAATGATTTTGAAGAACTTACTAATGTAGAATTAACTTCTATCATAGGAGATTTGACTCAGCAAACTATAAACAAATATACTCAAGAATTAGAAAAAAAAGGATATTTAGTAAAAATAAAGCAAAGACCACTAACTTATGCTTTATCTGAAAAAATAACTGAAAAAATATAAAAATAAAAGGATTGCTACAAGTTTAATTTCGCTTGTACTAATCCTTTTTAAAAATTAATTATCTAATTTTGGAAAACTATATTTAAAATTATATTTTTGTGCTAATTCTTTAACTCTGTTTTCATTAAAATTGTTGATAAATAAAAATCTAGCACCATTTATTATGCTTCTTCCATCTTCATTTTGCCCTAAAAATTTTATAGTTCTTATAAAAATATCACTATTATCTGAAATAAAAATTACACCAGGATTATTTTGGATTAATTTTGCTGCTGCAATAACATCTTTATCAACATCATTATTAGAAAGGTTTACTATGGAAGTTAATTTATCTAAAACTACACCACGAGAATTTGACCTAAATCCTATCATAGTAACAGTTTTTCCAGCCTTTAAATCTTCTATTTCCTGAGAAGTCATTAATTCCATAGCACCTTTTTCAGTTAATTTTTTTATTTCAGTAGGGTCAGCAGTATGTTGAGTAAAAGCTGTTAATCCAGTACATGAAATACAAAACAAACTTAAAAAGATTAAAAATAATTTTTTCATAAAATACCTCCCATAAACTTATGTATAAAAAATTTTAGTTATATTTTATACTTTAATTATATCATATTTAAAAAAGATAATAGGAAAATCTTTTAAATAAAAACTTGATTAATTTAGTAAAAATTTGAAATTTTATATTTTTGGGAGTATAATATTAACATCACTTGAAAAAATTTTACAATAAGAGAGGTGTTAACTATGGTAAACAAGGGAATTGTTACTAAAATTCAAGGTGATACTGTTGCTATTAAATTATATAAAAGTTCTTCTTGCTCGCATTGTAGTTGTTGTAGTGAAAGCAACAAAATGGGAAGCGATTTTGAATTTAAAATAAATCAAAAAGTTGAATTAGGTGATTTAGTAACCTTAGAAATATCTGAAAAAGATGTTGTAAAAGCTGCTATGATAGCATATGTTTTTCCACCTATTATGATGATTTTAGGTTATATAGTGGCAGATCGTTTAGGATTTTCAGAAATGCAATCTATAGCTGGGAGTTTCATAGGATTAGTTATAGGATTTATATTTTTGGCTATCTATGATAGATTTTTTGCTAAAAAGACAATTGATGAAGAAATAAAAATTGTTTCTGTTGAAAAGTATGATCCAAATGCTTGTGAAAATTTAGCAGAAAGATGTGAAGACTTTTTTTAGAAATATAAAAGAAGTTGTTACAAATTAAATTTTGATCTAAAAGTAAAAAAATAAGTGAGTTACGAATGTAGATTTTAGATAAAAAATCAAATAGAATGAGCCGAGTAATTGTCGGCGTGTTTGAAGCTGACTTGTCAGCAATCTTAGAAAGTCTTAATTAACTTGTTAATTTAGACTTTCTTACAGATGCCGAAATTACAACGAATTCTTGAGTTTTTTATCGTTAAGAAATCTACTCAGTAACGAACTATTTTTTACTTTTTATTATTTGCAACAGTCTCTTATTTTTTATTTATTAAAAAATATTTTAGGAGGGAAAATGAAAAAAATTAGTTTAGACTATTCAAAAATTTCTAAGTTTGTAAATGAAAATGAATTAAATGAACTTAAAAATAAAGTTGAATTAGTAAGTGAAAAATTACATAATAAAACAGGAGCTGGAAATGATTTTCTAGGTTGGCTAGACTTACCTGTTAATTATGATAAGGAAGAATTTGCTAGAATAAAAAAGGCTAGTGAAAAAATAAAATCAGATTCTGAAATTTTAGTAGTTATTGGAATAGGGGGATCATACTTAGGAGCTAGAGCAGTTATAGAATGCTTAAGTCATAGCTTTTTTAACTCTTTATCTAAAGAAAAAAGAAATGCACCTGAAATCTATTTTGCAGGACAAAATATATCAGGAACTTATTTAAAAGATTTAATAGAAATTATTGGAGACAGAGATTTTTCAGTAAATGTAATCTCAAAATCAGGAACAACAACAGAACCAGCTATAGCTTTCAGAGTTTTTAAAGAACTTTTAGAAAATAAATATGGTGAGACAGCAAAAGAAAGAATCTATGTTACAACTGATAAAAATAAAGGAGCTCTTAAAAAACTAGCTGATGAAAAAGGATATGAAGAGTTTGTAATCCCTGATGATGTTGGAGGAAGATTCTCTGTTCTAACAGCTGTTGGTTTACTTCCTATAGCTGTTGCTGGAATAAGTATAGATGACCTAATGTCAGGTGCACAAACAGCAAGAGAAGACTATTCAAAAGATTTTACTTCAAATGACTGTTATAAATATGCTGCTATAAGAAATATATTATATAAAAAGGACTATAATATTGAAATTTTAGCTAATTATGAGCCTAAACTTCATTATATTTCTGAATGGTGGAAACAATTATATGGAGAATCTGAAGGAAAAGATAAAAAAGGAATTTTCCCTGCTTCTGTTGACTTAACGACAGACCTTCACTCTATGGGACAATATATTCAAGATGGTAGAAGAAACTTAATGGAAACAATATTAAATGTTGAAAATCCACTTAAAGATATAAGTATTAAAAAGGAAGCTGAAGACTTAGATGGACTTAACTATTTAGAAGGAAAAGGGCTATCTTTTGTAAATAATAAAGCTTTTGAAGGAACTTTACTTGCTCATATAGATGGTGGAGTACCAAACTTAATTATAAATATACCAGAACTTAATGCTTTTAATATAGGATATTTAATTTATTTCTTTGAAAAAGCTTGTGCTATAAGTGGTTACTTATTAGAAGTAAATCCTTTTGACCAACCTGGTGTTGAATCATACAAGAAAAATATGTTTGCTCTTTTAGGTAAAAAAGGATATGAAGAACTTTCTAAAGAACTAAATGAAAGATTAAAAAAATAAAAATTTAAATTTATATGAAAACCAATAAAAGCTATTGCAAAATTAATCGCAATAGCTTTTTCTATTATTTCCCTGGTGTATATAGATTTCCCTTATTCTTGAGAACTTTGAGCAGCTTGAGCTCTTGCTTGTTCTTCAGCAAGTTTTAATGCTTCAGCTCTTTCCTTATCCTCTTTTTCTATTCTTTTTCTAGCTCTTTCTAAAGCCTCAAAAGCTTCTTTCTCTTCTTTTGGTGTTAAACCAGATGCAGTAGTAACAACTTCTGTAACAGTATTTCCATTTTCTTGTACTACAGTTTCTTGAACTTGTTGTACTTGTTTTTGTTGTTCTTCTGCTTCAGTCTGAGCTTTTGCTTGAGCTTCTTCAATTCTTTTAGCTTCTTCTTGAGCTTGTTTTTCAGCAAGTTTTAGAGCTTCTTCTCTTTCCTTGTCCTCTTTCTCAATTCTTTTTCTAGCTCTTTCTAAGGCCTTGAAAGCTTCTTTTTCTTCTTCAGGGCTTAGTTTTACTATACCAGTTTCAGCTACATTTTGAGCTGTTTCTTGATTTCCTGTATCTCTTATTTTTGCATAAGCTAATGATGATAAAATTAAGGAGAATAGGAATAATCCAAATAATTTCTTTTTCATTTTAACCTCCTAAGTTAAATTTTATTATGTAATAGTTTTTGTATGATTGTTTTGTTCCCCGACTATTACCCCTCTTAACTTAGTTTGAACCTCTCCATTTTATCGTGAAGTCCCCTAGTTCAATCTAATAATGAATATTTATTTTACAGTATACCCCATAAAACTCTAATTGTCAACTAAAAAAATACACCAACCTACCATTTTACCGCAAACAAAAAACCACAAGAAATGAGGGGAGAGACTTGTGGTTTTTCTATCTACATATTCATTTTATTAGGGAGGGGTTTATCTATGTCCCTTATATGCTCTAAGTATATAGGAGAAAAATGAATCTAAAATGAATTATAAAAAAATTATTTATTCTATTTCAACTTTCAATTTTATGTACATATCAGAGTTTTCTTTTTTCTTTGTAGTGTTTTTAAAGAAAAAACTAATTATAGGGATATCACCTAATATAGGAATTTTACTTTCAATATTTTGTTGTATTGATTTTTTTAATCCTCCTATTAAGATAGTATCTCCATTTTTAACTCTAACTTTAGTTGTTAAAGCTCTTCCAACTTTAGATCCTCCTTCAGAGTTATATGTACCTGAATTTATATCCTTTATATTTAAAACATTCCTCTTAAATTTGAAATCACTTAATTCTAAACTAATTTCTAAAACAATATAGTCATCATCTTTTATGAAAGGTTTAACCTTCATAATCAAACCTGCCTCTTTAAATACAGGTTCAGTATGTTTATCATTTTTATTTTCTCTAGTTGTCTTTACTCCAACTATTACTTCTTCTGTTACCTTAAATTCTCCTTCTTCACCACTAGCTATCATAAGAGTGGGAACAGAGCTTACAACCAAATCATTAGTTGATTCAAGTAAATTTAATCCCGTACTCAAAACATCACTTTTATTATTGAATTGCCTAACGATATTAAGAGTAGAACCTACACCATTTAGCCCAGCCTTACCTAAAATTATAGCAGTCAGACTATTTCTTTCTTCACTTGCAACATTTTGTCTGTATACCCAGTCAAAACCTAGTTCTTCAAAAAGATTATTGGATATATCTAAAATTTGAGAACTTATTTTAACTTGTTTAGGATTTTTATCTATATCTTCTATTATAGAGATAGCATTTTCTAATATATCTCTTTCAGCACTGACAACTAATTTATTCACTTTACTCAAGCTACTAACCTTTATATTTTCTCCAAAAGTTTCACGAAGAACCTTTAAGACTTCGTCAGGTGAGACATTGAAAAGAGAAAAAGTTTTAGTATAATAAAATTTTCCATCAACTTCATAGAAATTTAAATCTTCAAGATTAGCTTCATTTTGTCTATTTGTATAATTATCAGCTTTTTCTTTTAAATCTACATTCAAAATAGAAATAGACTTAGAGCTATCTATAATTTCTCCTTTTTCTTCATAACCTTTTTTGGAAATCTTGCAAACATAGACATCTTTATCTAAATTATCTAGGATAAAATTTCCACTTTTATCACTGTAAACAAATTTATTCAAATCTTTTAATTCAATTCTAGCTCCTTCTAAAGACATATTATTAGAGGTAACTCTACCAATAATTTTAGCTTTTTTAGAATTTTTTTCACTAGCTAACATGAAGATTGTGGTATTATTTTCTTTTTTCATAGTTAAACCATAAGTTTCAGCTAGAAATCCTAAAACAGAGTCTAAATCTTCACCCTTATTAAAATATGTATCAATCACAATGTCCTTAGCTTCCTTAGAACATATTAAATTTCTACCACATTCTTTAGATAAAACTGCTAGAACTTCGTGGAGTGGCATATCAATAATATCGACATCACGATTTAATCCAATTGAAAAAAGAAAGCTATTTAAAATTAAAAATAATATTAGAGTAAATTTTTTCATCTGTCCTCACCTTTGTCTTTTGTCTTAGTCTTTTTTTTCTTCTTATTATTTTCTTTTTTTGCTGAAACTCTGTAATAGGTTTTGTCACCTATTCTCATATATGAATACGAATTTTCTTCATCTTCTTTTTCTTTAGGATTTAAATTAAGAGATTGAAAAATATTTTTATCTCCTATATTTGTATCAATTTCCACTACTTCCTTTTTATCTAAAACTATGGCAACAAGATTAGATTTTACTTCTAATAAGTTCTTATCTACAGTTATTTTTAAATATGAAGAAGAAAAATTAATATCATAATTTTCATTTTCTATATCTAAGAAAAAATTTTTAACATCTTTTTCTTTGCCTTTGAAAGTCATAGTTAAATTTAACTTATCCTCTTCTCTTCTACTTCTTCCAAAATTTTGAAAGTTAATATTATTTTTAGTAATTTTATCTTCTATATATCTGAAAAGTGAAGGAATATTATCAAAAGACTTCTTAGTTTCATCTTCTTCATTTTTCTCTATCTTTTGTTGCTCTTTTTCAAATTCCTCTCTTTTCAATGATAAGGCATTTAAAATAGTTTTTTTCTCATAGTTAAGTCTTCCTATTTTTATATCTTCCTGTTCGATTAATTCTTTTATTTCAACAAGTTTTAAAATATTTTTAAAAATAAGGAAGTAAAAAACTATAAGATAACAAACAAGTAAAATTATTATCTTTAGATTTTTAATTTTTAAGTCTTTAAACATATCCTCACCTCGGAACAGCTCTATACTTGACTTCAATTTTAAATTCTATCTCATTGGCTTTTTTTAAAATATAGTCATAGTTAGATAGTATAAAATTTTTAGAGTTTGTTATATTTTCTAGAAATTTTGTTATTCTTTCAACTTTGTCAGTCTTGCCTTCTATATTGAAAATTTTATTTTCATCATATTCTATACTAGATATTTTCAAGTATTCAGGACAAAGATAAGTCAATTCTTCCAAAAAAGAAGATATTTTTATATCCATATCTTCCTTTTTTACAAGAAACTCTTGTAAGTTCTTACTTTCAACTTCAATCTCTTCCATTTCATTTCTAGCATTCTCAATTTCTTCTTCAAGCTTGGTACTTTCAAGCTCTAGGGCTTCTAATTTCTTTTCAGAACTATTGAGACTATAGTGAATTATTATTGTCAATATGATTGTTAGTATAGAAAGTCCCAACAAAATATATAGATATTTACTTTCTATGTAGTAAAGAGAATATTTATTTCTCAATTCTTCAGGAAGAAAATTAGGATATTTAGAAAAATCTAAATTATCAACAGAATAAAAAGAATAAGTCTTGTCCTCTAGCTCTAAATCTTCAAAATTTATTTTATCTCCAGTGAAAACTATATGTATATCCTCAGTAATATTAGCTAAAAAAGTATTTATTATTGAAAATTTATCTTCAACTTCAAAATCCTCATTATCAAGTGAAGACTTACTTAGTTTAAAAGTTTGTATATCTAAAATATTATTGTTCATATACTCTGTTATAACTAGCATAGTTTCACTTATATCGAAGTTAAAATAATGATTTAAGTCATTCTTCTCTCTAGATATAAAAAAAGAAGGAATAATAGAAATAAAACCATAGTCCTTCATATCATCAATAATACAATCGCTTAAATAATTGATATCCATTAAATAAACGACCATATTTTCTCTCTTTTTATCTTTTTTTAGAATTTCATATCTCAATACAAAATCATCAGAATTATATCTTGGAAAAACTATTTCCAATCTATCTTCTAATTTTTCTTTTCTGTCCTCTTCATTTAAAACATTCTCTATTTGAACTTTAAAAATATAAAAAAACTTATTCTCTAAAAGAAGAATAGTATTTTTTCCACTATTTATATAATTATCAATATGACTTAAAGCTAAAGTTTTTTTAGACATCTTCTTTTATCCACATCCTTGTCAAAACACCGTTGTAAAGACTTCCTAAATCTCTTGAACTGCCTACTTCATATTTTACTGTTGCAAGTATCAAATAATTTTTGTCTTTAATTGTTATCTTCTTTTTAAAATGTATATTAACAGAATTAAAAATACTTATCTTTATTTCATCATTTAATAAAGTATAGCCTCCTAAAGAAATTTTTTTGCTAGGATCAGCTATCAGAAAAATTTTTTCTCCTGCTTCATTAAGAACTATATAGTCAACTGCATTTTTAATACTTCCATCATTAATATTTTTTTCTATATTTCTTAGCTCTACTTTCATTATTTCATTTAAAAAGTCTAAATTTTGAAAATTTTCCTGAGTTTCATAATCTATTTTATATAGCTTAAAACTATTATTTAAAAGAATTTGCACAAAGAGAGTTAAACTAATAAATAAAAAAGAAATTATTATAACTTCTAAAAAAATATAGGCTTTATTTTTGATCGTAGTACAATATTTCCTCATATTCTTTTTCCTTATCTTTTAGATAAAACTTTAAAATATCATTATTAAAATTGAATTTACCAGAACAATTTTCCAAAATTACTGTGCCGTTAAAGAGATTGATTATATCTCCCTCATCAAAATAACTAATGCTCACTTTATCCTCATAAAACAAGAAACATCTATAGTATCTACTAGTAGTTTTCTCAGTTTCATTATAGGCTTGAATTTTTAAAACTAAAAGATTTCCTTCTTTTTCACTTTCTTTTAAAAAGAGATTTCCTAAACTATTTATATTTTGATTTTTAGAAAGATTACTAATTCTTATTTCTACTCCCTCATTCCACTTTATATGACTAATAAGCAAATCTCTAAAACTTGCTATTTCTTTATCTCTTTTATAAGTCTTGTTCATAACTAAAAAACTTTTATTCATAGAATAGAAAGTGATAAGACAGATAGAACCTACTATTAAAGTGAGGCTTATAGCTATTATAATTTCAACAAGAGAAAAGGCTTTATTTTTGTTCATATACATTTAATCCTTAAATTTTATAATTTTATTTTTATAAGTTTTTGAAGCTCCTTTGTATTCTAAATTAATTAAACTTACTCTTTCTTTTCTATCAGAAAAATCTACTTCTATATCTTCAACATCTATTGTTAAATTAAATTCATCATTTTGTATATTTCTAGCATAAGTTTGAAAGTCACTGAAAGAACTTAGAAACTCAGAGTAACTATTAAATTCTAAGTGACTATTTGAGATAGATTTAGATTTTATATAGTTACCTAAAGAATTAAAAAAATGTAACTCTTTTTCCTTAGCTCTTATTTTTGAATAAGTTTTTAACTGCTGACTATTCAATTTTATGCTAGGTATCAAAACTAAAAACAAGATAAATACTGACACAATGACTTCCATTAAAGAAAAGGCTCTAGATTTCTTCATAATATACCTTCTATATAGTTGTAGATAATAAAAAAGGCTATACATATATAGGGAGCAAATGCTATCTCTACACCTCTAATCTTTAAGGCTCTGTTTTTACAAAAATATACGCAAAGATAAAAAGTAATATAAAGGGTGGCAATTGAAAATACTAAAAGGTAAAAAATATAAATTTGTAAAAAAATGTTAATTTCACTGTGATATAAAAGACCTCCTAGGGCTATTATTAATTTTATATCACCAAAGCCAAAGACTTCTCTCTTCAAAATATCTGAGACATAGCCATAAAAGATTAATATAGGTAAGACATAGCAAGCTGCACCTATAAAGAAATTTTCTATCTCACTTATCCCCCTACTGAACCTCCCACGACTGGGCATTATCTCTCCTTAACAAGTTAAGGAGTTTAGCCAAGTGTCGCAGGGTTCCAAAATCTTTAAAAATCTTTAAAAATTTTCTAAGAAGTTTGATAGCTTTACACTACCCTTATTCTTTTAGGT
>ERZ773018.1498-NODE-1498-length-12421-cov-4.190927_pt1 | contig 12421 bp, 10 predicted proteins | sample MGYA00580840_ERZ773018 | MGnify/ENA primary metagenome ERZ773018 (study PRJEB29015, sample SAMEA2738125) | human oral metagenome | biome: human oral; feature: human-associated habitat; material: saliva | place: China | collected 2256 ... | reverse complement strand
AATAATAGGACATCTAATTCCTCTTGATATCGTGCCTACTTTTCTTTCCATTGTCTTCTCCATCTATCTAGTTATTCTAGATTTCATTATTTCTCATATATAGCTTATCTGTTAAACATTTAAATTTCAATAATTAATATGAAATTTAGTAAATTTGTCGTTTATATCATGGTGCATGGTCTCATTTCGTCAATAAACCCGAACTTTCACATAAAATTTAAAGAAGAAAATACGAATTTTATAGTGCCACAATATTATATTTGTAATTTCATAAGCTATTCAATTCATAAAAAACACCCGCTGACAGGTAAGGTCATAAGCGGGCATTTTTATGAACAATCTTATACACCAATCTGTACTTAATCATCCATAGGTATGAGGTAATGTATCTATATATAGGTTCTTTTGAACCTGGACATAGCTTATTTCTGAGCTTTAATCTTTTCGTCAATTGCAGCAGCTGCAGTTTTTCCAGCACCCATGGCAAGGATTACTGTAGCAGCACCTGTTACAGCATCTCCACCTGCATAGACATACTCTTTGCTCGATTCCATAGTCGCTTCATCCACGATGATTCCACCCCAGTTCTGTGTATCAAGACCTGGTGTAGTCGCTCTAAGGAGAGGGTTTGGACTTGTTCCAACAGATATGATAACGGAATCAACATCGATAACATAATTAGAACCTTCAACAGGAACCGGCCTGCGTCTACCAGATGCATCTGGCTCTCCTAGCTCCTGTTCAACTACTTCAATTCCCGTAACATACCCCTTCTCATCTCCAAGAATTTTCGCAGGGTTGTTGAGGAATTTAAATATAATTCCTTCTTCCTTAGCATGGTGAACTTCCTCAAGTCTAGCAGGACACTCAGCTTCACTTCTTCTGTATACTATATATACTTCATCTGCACCGAGTCTCTTTGCCGTTCTGGCAGCGTCCATTGCAACATTTCCAGCACCCACTACAGCTACTTTCTTGCCAACCTTAACAGGTGTAGGTGTCTCAGGGAACTTAAACGACTTCATGAGGTTAACTCTTGTAAGGAACTCATTAGCGGAGTACACTCCGAGGAGATTCTCTCCAGGTATATTAAGGAACTTAGGAAGACCTGCTCCACTTCCGATAAATACAGCCTTGTATCCATCCTCTAATAGCTCGTCAACCGTAATTGAGCGACCAACGATTACATTGTTTTCTATCTTAACTCCGAGTTTTTCTACATTTTCAATTTCCTTAGCTACAAGAGCCTTTGGAAGTCTAAATTCAGGAATACCATATACGAGTACTCCACCTGGTTTATGAAGTGCTTCAAATACAGTTACTTCATATCCCTTTCTAGCAAGTTCACCAGCACAGGTGATACCAGAAGGGCCGCAGCCGATAACAGCAACCTTAATTCCGTTCTTTTCAATAACTGGAGCAGTAGCATCGCCCTTAGCCATGTGATAGTCTGCAACGAATCTCTCCATACGGCCAATTCCTACAGGCTCTCCTTTGATACCGCGAACACATTTACCCTCACACTGATCTTCCTGAGGACATACTCGTCCGCAGATTGCTGGAAGTGCATTTTCGGTAGTAATAACTTCATATGCTGCATCGAAGTCACCCTCAGCGACTTTCTCGATAAACTCTGGAATTGGAACATTTACAGGACATCCACCTACACAAGGCTTGTGCTTGCAATGTAGACATCGCTGAGCTTCTTCTATAGCCATCTCTGGAGTATATCCAAGTGCAACTTCATCAAAGTTTCTATTTCTTACGTTAGGATCCTGTTCAGGCATCTTGACCTTTTCAAGACTCATATTTCTATTAGTTGCCATTTTAACCCCTTCCTATCTTACATGCGTGGTCGTTCATCTCTTGTTCCTTATCCTTAAAGAAATTCTGACGTTCCATGCATTCCTTGAAATCAACTTTAAATCCATCAAAATCTGGACCATCGACACATGCAAACTTCATCTCGCCACCAACTGTTACACGGCAGCATCCGCACATACCTGTTCCATCAATCATAAGAGGGTTAAGTGATACCATTGTTCGAAGCCCTACAGGCTTAGTAACGTTAACTACACCATTCATCATTCCTAGCGAACCGATAGCAATACACTCTTCGTATTCCTCGCCTTTATCTAGAAGCTCCTGAAGGACCACTGTAACGAAGCCCTTTTCTCCATAAGAGCCATCATCCGTACAGACATAAACGTTCTCACAGAACTCTCTAAACTGATCTTCAAGAATTACAAAGTCCTTTGATCTACCGCCGATGATTACATCAACCTTTACACCCATCTCAGCTAACTTCTTTAACTGCGGGTAAATAGGCGCAGCACCTAAGCCTCCGGCAACACCGATAATTTTTTTATCAGTGTATTCTAGCGGAGAAGGAACCCCAAGCGGACCAACAAAGTCCTCAACATAATCTCCCTCTTCCTTTGTTGCCAAAAGATTTGAAGAGTATCCCACCTTCTGATAGATGATTGTAACAGTCTCTTTCTCTCTGTCGAAATCAGCAATCGTTAGAGGAATTCTCTCTCCATCTTCATCTACTCTAATGATGATAAATTGTCCTGCTTCGCACTTTCTAGCAACAAACGGAGCATGTATCTCCATAAGTCCAAGTGCTGGGTTCAAGATTTTCTTACTAACTATCTTGTACATTTTGCCTCCATATTAAAAAAGTTAATACGACTATAGTCACATAAAATCGTTTCAATGCAATCTAAAACGTTCGCACAAATAAAATTAAATAATTTCATAAAAGCCATATTGGTAAAGCCTTACATATATTTATACTACTCGCACCCTATGGTGTCAATATTAAATAAAAATTGGTTGACTCTTTTTTATCGTAGTGATTCATTAATTTTCAACCAATTTTCAAAGCATATAATTCAATTTTTATAAGGAGTTACATTAAATTATAAATTGTAACGTAGGCTCGATTCATTGAGGTGATTTTTCATTGCCTGACCCGCTGCCTCTGGGTCTTTTGACATAATTGCGTCGTAGAGTTTCTTGTGCTCCACTAGCACGGCAGATATCTGTTTTGGCTCCACCATACCTGTACCGCTTACTCTCTGTAAAAAGTTCCTAATAGTCCTTAGCATAGATATAATAATCGGGTTGTCCGAGCACTCCGCGATACACGTATGAAAATCTATATCCTCATCAAGCGTTTCTTTTAGCGCAACCTGTACGTTACACGTCCCATCATAGCTTGCAAAAGTCGTTTCCATCCTCTTATAGATATCACATAATCTATTGAGTTTAACCTGATCTTCACACTGCGCTGCTAGCTCTGCTGACTTAATCTCTAGAATAGTTCTAACAGTCAATATGCTATCAACCTGATCTCCGTCAAGAAACAGAGACCACGACAAAGGAATCGAGAAGAAATTAGTCTCACGACTAGAGATATATGTTCCCTGTCCAAGTCTAATATCAATCATCCCTAGCACATCAAGTACCTTTAGAGACTCTCTGACCGCAGATCTACCTACACCTAGCTTCCTAGCCAGTTCCCGATCTGATTCAATTTGATCTCCCCGCTTAAGCCTACCTTCAAGCATCTCGTCAGCAAAATACATAGTGAGCCTATTCACCAGCTTACTAATACTGCCCTTCTTTTCAATACCTCGCACTAACTCTTCGTTATCCTTATGCTCTGCCAGATACTTTTCTATCTCTTTGATAAATTCCTCTGTGCTTAGCGAGAATAACATCGTGTCAATCTGGAGCTTAGTACATACTGAGCTTACGACTTCATTGACACGCTCTCCACCTTTAGATTCAAGGTTGGAGAGTGTGGCAATGCTCATCGATGGCTTATTACAGCTATTAGATAGGAAATAGTCTATGAACTCCTTCTGTGTCATCTTTAGCGATCTTCTCAGCTGTCTAATGTTCTTTCTCTTGAAGGCAGAATTATATCTACCATCCACCATAGTTTTCACCATCCATCATTTTGTTTACTTGTTCAATAGCTCTACAATTAAGTCTGTCATCAGTACTGAAGCCTTTGCGAGGTCACTGTACTTGCTAAATTCAACCGGAGCGTGACTTCTACCATCCTTACTAGGTACAAATACCATTACTGAAGGTAATTGTTGTCCGATTTCAAGTGAGTCATGACCTGCACCGCTATGCATTCTCAGATATGAGAATCCATGCATTTTGCATGAATCTTCTAGCTTATCGAGCATGCTCTTGCTTAGCTCAACTGGTGTGATTACAAGCTTAGTATCAATCTTGAATGAACCACCCATTATCTTGCATTCGCGTTCCAATGCAGCCTTAATTCTATTTGCAATATCATTTATATTGTCATTGTTCATTGAGCGAATGTCAACTGTAAATTCCACCTCTTCAGCCACGATATTCATCCCGCCATTTGGCACTTTAATTAGTCCAACAGTTGCAACTGTTCCATCCGCCTTTTCTCTAGCCCAATCAGCAATCTTTGAGATTACTTTCGTTGCTGCATCAGTCGCATCGAGCCTCATATCCATAGGTGTTGTACCTGCGTGATCTGCTCTTCCGTACACAGTAACCATGTATCTCTGGATACCAACGATACCTGTGACTAAACCGATTTCTATCTTCTTTTGATCGAGAACTGGACCCTGTTCAATATGAGCCTCAACAAAGTTTCCGATTGACCCTTCTGGCCACTTAGCTTCTTCAACCTTATCAGGGTCAAGTCCGTACTCTCTCATAGCTTCAGCTATCGTTACACCATTTATATCAGCAAACTGTCTTGTATAAGCTGCATCTCTATGACCGAGAATAGCACCTGAACCGAAGTATCCAGTACCAAATCTCATTCCTTCTTCATCCATGAATCCAATTACAACGAGATCTCTCTTGTGCTCAAGTCCCATCTCTACAATTTGCCTAGCTACTTCCAGAGAGCAAACCACTCCAGCTATACCATCATAGTTTCCTCCGTGTAGTACTGAGTCGATATGCGAGCCTGTCATTACGCAAGGAAGAGAAGAATCTGTTCCCCTTAGAATTCCATATATATTTCCAGCTGCATCTTCCTTAACTTCTAGTCCTATTGCTTCCATCTCTTTTCTGAGATATTGAACTGCATCACGTGTCTCTTTTGTAAAAGGGAGTCTTGTGCATCCTGCATCAGGTGTAGAGGTGCATCTTTTTAGATGTTCTAGATTTTGAGCGACTCTTCCTGTTACTATTTCAATTTCCATCTTTAACCCTCCTATTTACTCTTTTTATCGAGTATAAATACCTTAATAGGCGAAATTAAGACTGCAACTATTACTATCACTAACCCGAGATTTTCAATCGTCTCAGAATTTATCTTAATTCCTATCAATATTATCACAAAGCTTAGCATCGCTAGTATAAATCCTATAGTTAGTGCGCCAGCTTTTGTCTTCCAGAAACTTGTCTTATCCATATCGCACCCCCTATAATCCAAATACCACGAATAAGAATGCACCGATTAGTATCGTAGCAGGAATTGTTATAGCGAGTAATATCTTGAGAACCTCACCCTCTTTACCGAGAATGTTAGCTGTAGTTGTTCCAAGTATTATCTTGCTTGGACTCACCGCAGAACCTATAGCTCCACCGGCCGTCTGTGCACCAAGTACACCTGAAGCAGTTACATTAAGTAGCTTCGCAGTGGTTACCTGGAACCCTCCAAAGAGAATATTTGAACTCATGTTACTTGCCGTCATAAACGTTCCTAGAAGGCCAACGAAAGGGGCTAGCAGTAGGTACTTGCTACCAAGGACATTTGCGATCCCTTGTGATAGAACTACGGTCTGCCCAGTACCACCCATAATCTTCGACATTATTACTAGCCCAATAACTGCCATTCCTGAAGGCATAGTCATCGATACAGAATTTGCAAATGCATTCTTTATGCCTTCACCCTTTATCCAGCCCTTCTTCTTGTAGTACACAAGCGCTATTATTGCCGCTAGGAAGAGGAACATACTAGCCTGAGTAAATATCGCGATTGGCGAATAGCTCACACTACCCATATTCACGATTCCATAGCCCGTCTGAGTCTCTGGAACTTTAATTCCCACTTTGAACTTTCCGAGTGCTTCATTTATTGGCTTTACAGCAAGAACAACTATCGTCATTGCTGACAAGAGCAGATACGGAAGAAAAGCTTGAAATAATGTCATATCCTCAGGAATATTGCTATCAGATGTCTCGACTTTATCGGTTCGATCCATGATTGGAGAGTCTTCAATTTTCCAATCTGTGTTGTAAATTTTCATTCTGCCGAGCATCATCACCATAACAAGTGCCAATACTGCTGGAATGAAGTTGCTGAGAGTTGTATTTATCTGGCTGAGGATAAGCTCCCCTCCACCTCCAACAAGTGTCAATATTAATACAGCTGGTAGAGCTTTCTTAACAGCTTTGCCTTTTCCATAAAACCAGCAAATAATCAGCCCTGTAACAAGATTCCATGCTAATAGAAATACTGCTGCCCAGAATGCTGCCTTGAAATATTCATCACTTCCTGCTTTTAATCCAGCAGCATCTGCAAGAGCATCCCACGCTGCACCTAGTGTTCCAAAGGTGTTTCCCCAGGCCTGTCCCAGTAGCGAAATAGCAACTGCATATATCGGCCTTACACCTATTCCAATCAGTAGAGGTGCTCCGACTGCAACTGGAACTCCGAATCCAGTAATTCCCTGCAAAAAGCTTACAAATATCCACCCTAGAGCAAGTATCAACAATAGCTCATTAGGAATCAGCTTACTAAGCTCGTTCTTAATAACGAGAAAAGCATTTGCTTCCTGACCTGCCTGATAGAGAAGAATTGCAGTCCATATGATAAAGAGTATAACCATCGAACTCCATATGCCCTTCGCACTCTCAACTGCCACAAGGCTTACAGGCGCTTTGTAAAATGATAATGCAGATATAATAGTTACAATCAAACCAACTGGGGCTGCTTCAGTAGCACCCCAGCGGAACTTGATCATTAATACGATTAATACGATGATTGGTAGGATAGCCATACCCCACATCGCAAAATTAACAGGTATGTTCATTTTCTTAATAACTCCTATGAATTATATAGATATTTAACTTGCGTTTGAGGAACTACTTGTGAATAACTGTTCCTGTCTCTCCGTTAATACCCTCTTTAGCTTTCTCAAGGAGTGTGATAAGAGCGTTTCTACCTTCACCTGACTCAGCAAAGCGAATTGCCGCTTCAACTTTAGGAAGCATTGAACCCTTTGCAAATTGCTCCTCAGCTATATACTGATTAGCCTTTTCAATTGATAGATCTGATAGCCATTCCTGGTTTTCCTTACCGAAGTTAATAGCAACCTTTTCTACTGCTGTAAGGATTACAAGGTAGTCAGCTCCAAGCTCTCTTGCTAGAAGGCTTGATGCATTATCCTTATCGATTACTGCCTCAGCACCAACGAGTTTTCCTCCCTCATCAAATACTGGAATTCCACCACCACCGCAAGTGATTACAACGTGTCCTGCTTCTGCAAGCGTTCTGATTGTGCCTAGTTCACAAATTCTTAACGGCATTGGAGATGCAACAACCTTACGGTAACCTCTACCAGAGTCTTCAACTACTGAAATTCCCTGAGCAGCAAGCTTGTCAGCCTCTTCTTTAGTTAGAAAGCTTCCAATTGGCTTGCTTGGATTCTTAAATGCTTCGTCAGCTGGATCAACAAGTGTCTGAGAGATGATTGATGAAACTTTCTTATCCATTCCTCTCTTCTTCAGTTCATACTTAATAGCATTCTGTAAATCTATCGCTATGTAGCCCTGTGACATAGCAACGCTTGTAGGTAGTGGCACTGCGCCGTATCCATGATTTGATGCGGCTAGAGCATCCATAGCATTCTGAATCATACCAACCTGAGGACCATTTCCATGTGTAACGATAAGGTCATGTCCCTCAGCGATAAGATCAACGATTACTTCCGCAGTATGAGCAACAGCTTCACGCTGCTCGTCAACTGTATTGCCTAGGGCATTTCCACCTAGTGCGATGACAATTTTCTTTGCCATGTGTATATCCCCCTTGATATTGTTTAATAATAGCAACGACCTGATTTCTCAGGCCGTTGCGTCGATGTTTTACCTTCCGGTCTCTGATGAATTTTAGTAACCCAGCTTCTTTGCGTATGCGAGTACTGCCTTCTCAAATGCCTCGATTGGTGGGTGTACTGTACCAGCTCCAATCTGTCCAAATCCAGCAATTTTGTGAGCAATACCTGTGTTAATTACAGGAGTTATTCCCTTCTCAACAACGAGTCTTGCATCGATTCCCAGGCAAGTACCTGTAAAGTTCCAGTTAGGAACAATGTAATTAGGGTTTCTATCAATAGTAATTTCAGTCATCTCATTTGATGTATTTAGAGCATCCTCGTATCCGCCTGCACCTACGAATCTAGTTACTGCAGGAGCTGCAATCATTGCCATACCGCCTACACCAACGGTTTCAGTAATTGCACTGTCACCAATATCTGGGCAAGCATCTTCGCCATCGTACCCTGTAAAGTAGAGTCCCTGCGGAGTGTTAACTGGTCCAGTGAACCACTCATCTCCCATGCCAGCGATACGAATTCCGAAGTTAACTCCGTTTCTACACATTGCAGTTACAACAGTTCCTTCTGTCAAAGTTCTTGCTCCATCCATGATAGCCTTTCCTGTAGCCATCATTACATTGAGAAAGAACTGATCTGTATCAGATAGGAACTTGATTACCTGAGACTTTTCATCCTCCGGCATATCCATATCTGTAATAATTGGAGCCATCTCCTTGAGGAAGCATAGAGAAGCAGCTATATTTCTCTGATGGAACTCATCTCCCATTGCAATAGCCTTAGCAACTAGTGGGTTAACATTGAGTCCTCCATCTAGACTTCTGATTGCTCTTCCAAGTGTTGGACCAAGAACATCTCTCATCCATCTTAGCCTGTTAACAACTTCTTCAGAATATGCACCGAATCTGAGAACCTTTCCGATTCCCTCGTTCATCTGGCAGTATGCGTAGTTTCCATCCGTTTCGTTCTGAACTACAAATACTGGCATGTGCTGAGTTGTAATTCCACCCATAGGACCAACAGCGTTGCAGTGGTGGCAAGGAATAAACTTAATCTCTCCAGATTCGAGTAGCTTGCGAGCATCCGCTTCGTTTTCTGCCCACTCTTCAAACAGTACTGCACCTACGCAAGAACCCTGCACTGTCGCAGGCATCTCCTTGTACTCAATCGGTGGTCCAGCGTGAAGAATAACTCTTCCGTTATTCTCGTTAAGCTGTGGAATAACAGTCATAGCTGGAACATTGTCCTTTAGAACTGGTTGAGCAGCTACAACCTTAGCTATTACCTTGCGGTTAGCTTCATCGATGTCAAAGCCCTCATAGTTTCTGAGGAAATTTAGAGCCTTGATAAGCTCAATATTTCCACCTGCTGGTGGCATCCAGTCGTATTGAACGACGTCGCACCCGAACTTAGCAGTAACTTCTGCAAAACTCTTTAGACCGATGTTGATAACTTTAGGCTTGTTTGAAAGCATTGATAGCAGTTTCTCGGAAGGCTCAGCTGGTTTAAATTCCTTTACTCCCTTAGCACGAGTTTCCTTTGGCTCCTCTGTAAACTTATATCCTACAGCTTCGATTGCAGTCTCTACGGCCAGCTTGTTTGTCTCAGCTACGATTACACCTGCATCCTGAAGCTTTTTTACTGACTCATCATATCCTTGATAGTCGTTTCTTGTTCCACAAACTTCAGCAACAAAGAATACTTCTCTGTTCTGATCTGCTGCCTTCTGCTTGAGAGTTTCAACAGCTGGAATAAGCGCTCCTGCCATATCATCATGTGAACCGTATCCTAGTACAACGTCAAATAGAATTACACCTGTACTTGTGTCGTCCATTGCCTCTTCCATGCACTCGACTCTCTTTGTAGGGTCGATCATTGGGTGTGGTTTGCCCTGGGTGTACATATCATCACCTAGGTCAATAACAACATGGCCGTCATGGTTTAGCTTAAATCCATCTTCATGAGTGTTGTCAGTGATCTTAAGGGCATCCTTAATCATCATTGCAGCCTCACCAGCAAGTGTTCCGCCGGAGTAGTATGCCTTGATAGTCTTCTTATCCTCAGCTTTGAAGAACTTTGACTTATCGCATTCAACAGTTCCTTCAGCGATTTCTTTGCCTCTTACGAGACTAACTGCAAGGCGAGCACACTCATCGAGCGTATAAGTCTGGTATAGCCCCTCTTCATAGTACTCTGGCTTTTCACCTAGGAAAAGGCAAACTACAGGCTTGCTGTATACACTAAGTCTTGCTGCAATCTCATCCTTTACAGCCTTTGCAGGCGGCTTCGAGATAACAACGAGAACCTTAACGGTCTGATCTTTTTCCATTGCATCGATGACATCCATCATCGTAGTACCGCCAACTTCCTCGGAAAGGTCACGGCCGCCAGTACCGATGGCATTTGTTACACCTTCACCAAGTCTATCTATGATAGTTGTAAGTTCCTGAATACCGGTGCCAGATGCACCGATAATGCCGATTGAGCCAGGGTTTACAGTGTTAGTGAACGCAATTGGAACACTCTGAATAATTCCTGTTCCACAGTCAGGTCCCATCACAACGAGTCCCTTCTCGTGGGCTTTATCCTTAATCTTCTTCTCATCCTCAATAGTTACGTTATCAGAGAACATGAACACGTTCATTCCTTCGTCTAGCGCTCTCTCAGCCTCAAGCGCAGCATATGCTCCTGGAATTGAGATTACAGCTAGATTAGCATCAGGCATCTGCTTAAGCGCCTGATCCCAGCTCTTTGCAGATTTATTTCCTTCGCTCTTCTTGTTAGCATTAGCTTCCTTAGCGAAATATTCGTCAACCTTATCCATTAGAGCATCGAGAACGCTCTCATCCTCGACATCAGCAACTACTACCATGTCGTTAGCTGTTGCATTCATCAGCTCTTCAGTCTCGAGTCCACTCTGCTTAAAAATATCTTTGTTAGCTGGAGTTGCCATCATGATGGAAACCTTCTTAACACCTTCTACTGCAGAAACAGCATTGGTTAGAAGCATTAGTGTAACAGAATCATGGTAGCTTCCTGCTTTCACAATTGTCTTTAGCATTTATTCTCTCCCTTAATAATTAGTCTGCAAATCTATTCTTGTGATCATATCTATCGAAGTGAACCGCTTCGCCTTTTAGATATTCAACTAGCTCATCCGCAACATCTAGTCCACCTGTTGCGTAAGCTTTTTCCATTCTGTTCTTAGCTCTCTCGCCAGGGTAATTAACCTTATCAAACCCTGGAGCTGGCTTCATTGCATCTAGCTCATCTAGGCACTGTCCCATAGCAGCCTTGAACGCATCTGCTCCAACGAATCTCTCAGGATCGATTACAATGTGCATCTGCCCAAGTCTTCTACCTTCTGATAGATCGTGGTACATCGAGCTTACGTGTCCACCGAATGGAACTCCAAGTAGGATTCCCGAGAAGACATCTACGAGCATCATCAGTCCGTAACCCTTAGCTCCAGCAATTGGGTTAAGCGCATTAACCTTATGTGGGTCTGTTACCGGAGCACCGTCTTCATCTACAGCCCAATCTGCTGGAATCTCTTCGTGCTTAGATCTCTTATCTAGAATCTTCCCCCAAGCCTGTACAGTAGTAGCCATATCGAATACGACTTTTCTGTCATCAGCTGTTGGAGCAGCAAAAGACATCGGATTAGTTCCATAGTATGGTTCCGCGCCACCGTAAGGAACAGCCATTGGGTCTGACTGACAGAATGAAATTGCAAGAAGCCCTTCATCAGCAGCCATCTCTGTGTAATAGCCGATGGAACCTGAGTGGGAAAGATTAGCCATTCCAACAACAGCAATTCCATTCTTCTTAGCCATTTCAATCGCCTTTTCCATTCCTACCTTAGCAACAGTAAAACCGATACCATTGTCGCCATCGAGAATTCCTGAGCATGGACCAGTTTCTTTCCAAGTCATATTTGGCTCAACTGTAATTCCGCCCTTTGCGATTCTCTCGCTGTAGTACTCAACTCTTACTGCACCATGTGAATAATAACCTCTTTCGTGTGCCCACGTAAGAATCTCTGCTGTTGTCTCAGCATCATCAGCATGCAGACCAGCCTGCATGAGCTTATCTTTCATTAAACTCTTTAGTTCTTCTCTCGATAATTTCACTTGTTTGTCCTCCATAAACTTGCGCCTGCAAGTTTGATTTATAAAAACAGGTCCGCATATCTAACGCGAACCTGTTACCAACAATGCTTATTATTGTTTTAACTTACAGCTCAACGTCTCTGTTGCAATCCTTTGAGTAGATGTAGATAAAGTCCTCTGTACCTACACCGTAGCAAGCCTGTGGTACGTATGAATCCATGAATACATAGTCAC
>ERZ773018.1495-NODE-1495-length-12436-cov-3.741701_pt1 | contig 12436 bp, 10 predicted proteins | sample MGYA00580840_ERZ773018 | MGnify/ENA primary metagenome ERZ773018 (study PRJEB29015, sample SAMEA2738125) | human oral metagenome | biome: human oral; feature: human-associated habitat; material: saliva | place: China | collected 2256 ... | reverse complement strand
GGCTAACAATCCTGATGTCGTCTCTCTATCATCGCGACTTTTCGGGGAAGGCTATATACGTACTCTGGAGTTGCATCCCAAGTTTACAGAGCCTATGAGTGGGTTGGAACTGCTTGATACCGAGCAACAGATTATCCCCGTACATCACTACCTCTATAAGCGTAATTTTCTCCTATCGAACCAGCTAACATTCTACCCACGTATCTACCACGAGGATGAAGAGTTTAGCCCTAGAGCTCTCTATTTTGCAAGGGAAGTTGCGTTCTTTCAAGGGGTGGCCTACCACTATAGACAACGCCCCAACTCTATCATGCACTCGGTTAATCTCAAACGCCCCCGAGACTTAACCATCATCGTGCAACGCCTCTTGGCTTTTTCCAAAGATCATCCATCAGAAGGGCTCAATCGGGTTATTGCCAGACTTCTACTGAGTACAATAGTCCTTTATAGAGAGATGAAATGTACGAGAGAACCCATTGCATTCCTTCGTAAGGTCAAGAAAAATAAAGCATTAGTCCGACTTCTTTCTCAGCATCCAGATAAGAGATTTCGCCATCTAAGTTGGGCTCTACGGGTGCTCCCTCCTACCCTCTCGTGGCACACCTATCTCTTGTACAATAGATTTACAAAAGAGCGAGACTAAACCTTGCATCTCTAAGCACTTGCTCCTAAAAAGAGAGCCTCGTCTCAGTAAACTTAAGCCTTAATAAAATCGCCCACCCCAATACAAAAGACTGGGAATGGGCGAAATTCTTTACGTACGACCTGCCTAGAATCTAAAGAATATGACCACAGCGGCCCATTCCTTTTTCACACCGGAAGCTCTCCCGATAGAGCGATTCTGTCTATCTCGTACGGTACCATCACTTTCGATTTTCCCTATTTGGCTATTACGATCGTCACGTACAGTACCATCACTTTCTACCTTACCCATGGTACGTCCCTGACCATCACGGATGGTGCCATCACTTCCTATTTTTCCAACAAAACGTCCCTGTCCATCACGGATGGTACCATCGCTCTCAATCTTACCTACGGAACGATTACTCCGATCTCGGAGGGTCCCATTCGAATCTACAGAGGAAACTTGCGCCCCATTGGCATTGTAAATGTTTTGAGCATGACTCAGGTGCATACCGGCAAGTAGGGTACAGAGAACTGTGAGAATTACAAAGAATTGTCTCTTCATTTTTTCATTGATTAGAGGGTTAATAATCCAAACGCAAAGCCTTCTCCTATATAACCTTGCATAGTAGATAGACTTTGTATATACAAAGATAGAGAAAAACATTTGATCTCCCGGCCCTATGCTTCTACCTTTGCAACAGAAAGAAATAATAAGACAATCAACTAAAACAACAGACGTATGATGGAACAAAACCAACCAATTGCAATGCCTCGCCTTGGCGAAGCTGCACCCGCTTTTACAGCCGTTACCACTCAAGGGGTCATTAACTTCCCCTCCGACTATAAGGGACAGTGGAAGATACTTTTTAGCCACCCGGCCGATTTTACTCCCGTATGTACCTCTGAGTTTATGACCTTTGGGCATCTTGCTGCCGATTTTGAGGCGCTCAATTGTCAGCTTGTTGGTCTATCTGTAGATGGATTGCAAAGCCACATTGCTTGGCTTCGTACCATAGAAGAAAAGATTGACTGGCACGGATACAAGAATGTAGAGATCAAGTTCCCCCTCGTAGTAGATGTATCTATGGAAGTTGCTCACAAGTATGGTATGATCCAGCCCGGTGAGAGCAGCACAGCAGCGGTGCGTGCCGTATTCTTCGTTGACCCCGAAGACAAAATCCGCACCATCATGTACTACCCTCTCTCTCTCGGCCGCAATTTCGATGAAATCAAGCGTGTACTTATTGGGCTACAGACCGTTGATAACTTTGGGGTAGCACTGCCTGCCGACTGGCGTCCCGGCGACGAAGTAATCGTACCCCCGGCTACCACTTGCCGCGTAGCTAGCGAACGCGCTTCGGGCAAAGAGGCTAACCTACACTGCTACGACTGGTTCTTCTGCACAAAGCAAATCAGCAAAGAAGAAGTAGAAGAAAAGCTAGGTAAATAAGTTACTTTTACCTATCTTTGCTCTTAGGATAGTAATCTAGGGAGTCTCCTGCTTAGGGGAATAGGTCAAAGTGAAGTAATCAGAAAGATCTGAGGAATCTTCCCATCGAATCTAGAACCAAAGCTTGAGTGCTCCCTTCTTTTGTGGGTAATTACACAAGACAAGTTACTTGTCGACCCACTCTGCTCTCAACTTACTTATACTAAATAATAAGGGCTGCACCATCGAAATCGAAAAGTGCAGCCCTTCTCTTTTTAAGCCTCAGATAGGATTAATCTTCTCCCTCTTGCTCCTCGGCGTACGACTTCAATAGTTTTTCTTGTAGCTCAGTAGGAACGAGTTCGTAACTTGCAAACTTCATCATAAAAGAAGCACGTCCTCCCGAGAGGGAGCTAAGAGCCGTACTATAATTCATCAATTCTTTCAAGGGAACCTTAGCCAAAAGTTGTTCATAACCTTTCTTACTATTCATCCCCATGATGACAGCTCGCCTACCCTGCAAATCGCTCATTACGTCCCCAATATAATCCGCAGGCACGGATACCTCAACATCGTAGATCGGTTCCAAAATCTTGGGAGCAGCTTCACGGAATGCCGCACTAAAAGCATTACGCCCTGCGAGCATAAATGAAACTTCATTGCTATCTACGGGGTGCATCTTACCATCATAGACAATAACGACTACATCGCGAGCATAAGAGCCGGTGAGCGGTCCACGCTCCATCCTTTCCATAATCCCCTTGAGGATAGCAGGCATAAAGCGAGTATCGATAGCACCTCCTACCACACTATTTATAAAGACAAGTTTACCACCCCAAGCAAGAGGAATCTCTTGACGGTCTCTTACGGTAATCTTAAATTCTTGTCCTCCAAATTTGTACACTTCAGGGATATTTTCTCCCTCTACATAGGGTTGGATAATAAGATGAACTTCTCCAAATTGACCGGCACCCCCAGACTGCTTTTTGTGACGATAGTCCGCCCGAGCAGCCTTAGTAATGGTCTCGCGATAGGGAATGCGAGGCTCACTAAACTCCGTAAGAATCTTATCGTTGTGTTCCAATCTCCACTTGAGGGTGCGCAGATGGAACTCTCCTTGACCATACACAATAGTCTGGCGCAATTCCTTGCTTTGCTCCACAACCCAAGTAGGATCTTCCTCCATCATGCGATGGAGAGCTTCGCTCATTTTCTCAGCATCGGCACTATTTACCGGCTTTATAGCCCGCATAAACTTGGGTGCGGGGTATTCGATAGCAGGATATTGCCAAGTGCAATCCTTTTCGTTTAGGGTATTACCGCGGCGCACATCCTTTAGTTTTACGGTAGCGCCGATATCTCCGGCAGCAAGTTCGTCCACCTTAGTACGCGTCTGACCTGCCACTACAAATAGTTGTCCCAAACGCTCTTTACTCCCCCTTGTTATATTGATGAGATCGCATCCTTCTCGTACAGTACCCGACATCACTTTGAAGTAAGAAACTTCGCCGATATGGGGTTCGACAGTGGTTTTGAAGAAGTAAAGACTGATGGGACCGGAGGGATTAGGGGCCACCTCTTCGGCTTCGGTAGTTATAGGATTGGGCATCTCGGTCACATGCGGTGCAACGTCTCCCAAAAATTCCATCGTACGACGCACACACATATCCTTGGCAGCCGACACACAGAAGACAGGATACATATCTCCCAAAACAATGCCTTTGCGCATCCCTTCTACGATCTCTTCTTCGGAGAGACTCCCCTGTTCAAAGAAACGATCCATAAGGGTTTCTTCGTGTTCCGCGGCACTCTCTATAAGTTGCTGGCGCATCTCTTCTGCCGTAGCTCGCTCGCTATCGGGGATCTCTAGCACTTGAGGCTTCCCGCCTTCGGCTCCCCATTGGTACATCTTCATGCGAAGAAGATCCACCACTTGGTTAAAAGAGGGACCACAAGTAACGGGGTATTGAGTTACCACCACCTTAGATCCGTAACGCTCTCGCAACTGAGCGATGCTCATTTGGAAGTCAGCTTTCTCGTGATCAAGCTGGTTTACAATAAAAATAGCAGGTTTATGAAGTCGCTCTATATGGCGAAATTGATTGATCAGCCCCACCTCTACCCCGTACTGGGCATTGACTACCATAAGACAGCAATCTGCAATATTAAGAGCCGATACAGCGCCACCGGCAAAATCGTCACTCCCGGGGCAATCGATAAAATTGAGTTTGCGCTCTGCCCACTCAACACTAAAAACAGTAGAAAAAACAGTATAGCCATACTCCTTCTCTACTGGGAAATAATCGCACACGGTATTGCCTGAGGCAATGTCTCCACGACGTTTTATCACACCACTCTCGAAGAGCATAGCTTCTGCGAGAGTGGTTTTTCCTGCGCCGGAACTTCCCAAAAGTGAGATGTTCCTAATCTCTTCTGTTTTGTACGATCTCATGATAAAGGAACCTTTTTAAATGTTATACTTCTACTTACCCTAGAGCAAAAGACTGCTAAACAGAGTATTTCTCTACGGCGGTGGGAAGTTACAAAGAAAAATACAAATGGCAATATAAAAATGAAGAACAAAAGGCAATTTGCAGCTGAATACTCTATTTTACTATCATTTGTCAGAGCATAGAGGGTAATAGACTTGGTGCAATATAAATGCTACAGACAGCTAGATTATAGAAAAACCCTCCCCTATCCCATTAACTTTATAGAGGAGAGTTACACTATTTCCTGAGGAAAAAAGGAAGCTTCAGAGAGGGGCTACTATGAGTACAACGACTAGGCTCGGATATAGAGCTTTGGAGCCCCCTCAAAGCGTTTATAAGCTGCTAAAGAACTTAAAATCCAGAGCAACTTACGGCGAGTACGCACTTGTGGCAAGGGGGCATACCCATCTGTGAATATAATGAGTCCATCGTACTCTGTGTGCTCTTCGAAGTACCGGATGAGAGGATCAAAGCTTGTTCCCCCACGTGCCATTACCTTGATACTCTTGCGCACTCGGAACATCTCTTGTACAGGAAGGTGCAATTCACTATCAAACTGCACCACCTCTATATGCTCTATGCCCTGAGTAAAGAAATGGTTAATCACACTCAGAAAATTTTGAATATCGTCATTGGCAATAGAGCCACTTACATCCACCCCAACCAGCAATCGGGTTGTATAGGGGTGTCGAATGCCCATTTGCATGAAACCATATCGACGACTAGGCTTCATGCGACTAAGTACAACTTTATTGGATAGAATGCCGGTACGAAACTGGGCGAGCTGACGACGAATATTGACCTTGGCAAAAATAGAAGTCTCCAGAAGTTGCTGTAGCTCACGCGATAGGGTGCCCCACGTTTTTGTATTACGAGCCTTCTCAATGAGTTTTTCTATCGTTTCGTTTTGCAATTCATCTTCCTCCCACAGGGCAGAACGCTCCTCCCACTCCTCGGCATGCATCTGCAACTCACGCGCTGCATCGTGCTTTTGAGAAGGCTCTCCCTCAGAAGAAGTGGCAGTTGTAGAAGAAGAAAGCCCTTCGCTCTCACCACTGGCCAAACCATTGGCCCCGTCTCGAACGCTTCCTTTGGCTCTTCCGCCCTCGGGGCTACGCTCGCCGGCACCCCCATTCACGCCTTGTTTCTTTTGAGAAGTCTCCCCCTGCTCTAGCCCCCCACGCTGAGTTTTCTTTTCTTCTTTAGAAGAGGAGTTTTGCGGAGGAATAAGTGCATCTACCATCGAATAATACTCCTCAAAACTACGGTTAGGAGGCAACTTCATCATGGTACGTGTGGCCATTGTCTCATTCGCATCGTAGTACTCGGCAATAGTCATATCACTGGCTATTGCTAAGCAGAATGGACGATAATTAAGCGGTTGCCGCTGGTAAGGGTGACGAAGTAATATCCGTACGACTTCGATACGCAGACGCTTGGCTATATACCCTTCTGAGCGATTGGAGAGCTTTTCTGTATTGTATTCTATGCGCCCTTTCCCCACACGCATTTCCACCTTTAGGTCAAGGTTTTCTACCAATTCGTGGGAACAAAGAGTGTCAAAAAGGAGTGGCTCGGCAAGGAACCACTCGTCAGAGATATGCCGCAAAAGCTCTTTCATAACTGCCTCAGGTAGTCTGTCATGAGCGTATAGATGGAGGGTAGCTTGGTCATGATAGTAAGATTTGCATTCGGATAAGTAGCCGACGAAAAGTTATTGATAAGGTGCATCAGAGCCTCTCTTTGGTCATTTTTGTCAAGCCAAAGGATGTACTTCTCCAGATTGGTACCCACTAACTCAATCTCTTCCTCCGGATAACCACGAGCCTCTAAACAGCGGAATAGGTTATCATTGACAAGAGCCAATTGGGGTAATTTCATTGTCTTAAGCCTCTTTTTTACCTCTCCGAAGTGCAGTAGGAGGTCGGCTCCACTCACTACAGAAGTCTCACTAAGCGACTCCGCCAATCGGGCAGCGGCCTTTACCCCTACAATGCCGCTAATCAGTTTAAGAGTAAGATCATCTACCTCCTCCAGACCTTTCATGATATCGGAGACACGCTCCCAAGCTCGGCGATCGGCACACTTATCGATAGAATCAGCATTTATATTGAACGGAGCATCTAGGGCATCTTGATTGTTTTCAATAAAGTGAATAACCCGCTCATCTAGCTCTTGTTCCTCAGCCCAAAGTAACCACTCCGCAACGGTGGGGCGGAAGAAATAAACATTGAATCGGGATACAAGTGCAGGGTCAAGCTCCGTAATTTGGTATTCGGCTCCGTCATTGACCGCCGAGATAACACGAGAGCCCTCGGGCAACCGACGGCCAGCCAGCATTCGATTGAGTGCTAGATCCATCACCGATTGGAGCATCTCCGGGCGCGCTCTATTTAGCTCATCCAAGAAGAGAACGATAGGCTTATCTCCTTTGGGGAACCAATAGGGAGGCATAAACTCAGTGCGCCCTGTTTCTGTATTTAGATGCGGCAAGCCTATCAAGTCTCCAGGGTCGCTCATTTGCCCCAAGAAGAGGGTAATTACCTCTATTCCCTTAGCTCGGAAAAACTCTGAAATGATACGAGATTTACCAATGCCGTGGACGCCAACCAACATGATATTATGATGGGATGGTGTTTTCTCTAAGATGCTTTGTAACTGCTTATTATTGATGGTGATAGCCATACCTATATTGTATTGTTTTTTTGCCAATGTGGTCAATTAGTGGAAGTCCAGACCTGCTTATTTCCATAGGTTTTGAGGGAAGCCTCGGGATACTCTTGAGCTACAAGAGACTGCATCGCCGAGAGAGACTTCTGCGCATTACAGCGGCTTAAGAAGCCCGGGAGCTGCTGCAATTGTGTCATATAAGAGGTGGGAGAGAGTACAAGGGTGAGCATCTTTTTGCGCCGCAAACGGAAGGAAAGAAAAGCTTGCCCGGCCGAGATCTGCAAATGGTAGAGATGCTCCGATTGGGCTAGCAAACTCTCCACCACCCTCTCGATACTGCCTAAGAATAGGGTACGGATCTTCTCTTCTCGAGCATACTCTACTACAAGGGAATCTAGAGACTCTGAGAGCTGCATTAAATCTTCTCGAGCCTCAAATAAAAGGGTGAATAGGGGCTCTATGCAGGGAATATTTTTGCTACTCAATCCATAGCCCGGCTTCTGTGCCGCCCTGTCGTATTGGAGCCTTAAGTAAAAGGGATCGAGGCGTTTCGAGCGAGAGGCTCCTACCATACGGATATACTCGTTACGTGCCACCTTATTAAAAAGGACGTAGAGGGAGATATTATGATAAGAGATACGCAACCCACTACGGATAGGATACCAAAGGAAAGAGAAGCGAGTACCATCGGGCAACTCCTCCACGGCGAGCCCCAACAGGAGACAACGATCTCTGAGTTGCTGGATGTAATCTGAGGATAAAGTGCGATAAGCAGCGGCTCCACAATGAAAGAGTTTTTGCTGAGTACTCGTCTCCAAAAAGGTAGTGGAGAGCCAATCTTTTAGGGACAATTGGACCCGACTACACAAATCTAACTCTGTAACTTCATCCATTTTTATAGCGTTTATCCATAAGGACTCTAGATAGAGAACAAAGGGTAGGCCCAGTTGTTCACAAGCAATAGCAATCCCCCTGGCAAAGTTACAAAGCAAGCTACAATAAGAGAAAGGATATAGCCAAATCTCTTTAGAAAAGAGAGAGGGAGGCCACCCATCAACTAGAGAAAAGAAAAAACACCCTAGGCCAAGAGAAGAATCTCTCTTTGCCTAGGGTATAAATGGGAAATACACCTCGTCTCAGAAGTGTCTATGACTTATCTCTCTATGCCCCTACCTATACAGTGTGGCTTTGCCATCAAGCACGACGACAAGAGGAGACGATGTGGTAAAATAAGCGAGCTGAGCGGAGAAAGAGTCGGTAAAAGAGGTCTCGGGCAGGAGACGCACCCCATCAAGCGAATAAACGGAGAGACGATGCGACTTGCCACCCCTCAACTCCACACTCAGCACCCCCTCTTTTATAGATACGTTTGCCGGGACACTCTCCATATTGTCTAAAGCGGTTGGCTCCGTAGAAATCAGCACCTTCCAAGTGAAATCGGCAGGATGATTGCTAAGCGCATGCTGCACCCCTTTCGCATCTGTGTACCCTAGTAAATACTGAGGCATAGCTCCCATCACTCTTTTGTTTGTGTAAAAGGGTGAGTTCTCCAAGGTGCCAATCCCTTCTACCCATACAAGAGATAAGTATGCATTCGAGGGTGAGTAGTGCATATTTGTATAGGAAATTTCAGGGTAATTATAGCCATCTCGAGTAGTATTTGAGCGGGATTCAGCGGGAAACTCATAGCTAAAATAGTAGACTCTTCTATTCATGCCTGCTACCAGTTGGGTCTCGATAGCCTCTAGAATAAACTCGTCGTAAGAAGACTCCTTCTCAGGGGTGTTGCCCATACCAGTGTATTTATCTCCTGGCTTGATGGCATAATCGAAGAGGACAAACTCCCTATCCGTACTTTTTTGATAGAGGTAAACTTTAGTTCCCTCCTCACGGGCATAGAAGTCTACGTTCGCTGTTCCTTTGGTCGTAACAACGTGGAAGTATTCTTTGCCTTTAATGGATTCCTTGCCTTGTACACCGTACTGATAGTTCTCTCCTACGTTAAACCAATTATAACGCTCAGGCTCCCACTCTTTCTTGATGCTCTTTTCAGAAACGCTCCACTTCACCCCCTCTGCGAACATGGGGATGGGAGAAGACGAATCCTCTTGAGAGGTTGTACTCTGGCCCAATACCTCTAGAGGGAGCAAGAAGGCCGTAACTAGTGCTAGCGAATGAAATAGCTTTTTCATCATAATTCCTTTTCGTGATTAATCTATATCTACACTCTATAATTTCGATGTACACCAACATCCAAATACACCTCTCTCACAAGGGAGGGAGCAATATTTTCGCCCCCAAAAGTATAGGTTTTTTCAGTCAGCAAGACGTATTTAGATTCTTATAACACATCCAGCACGGAGAGAGAAGAAAGAGCCCGATTTCTCGAAGGGAAAAGGCAATATCAACGGCTCTAAGAAGAAGACTCTCCCCCGAAAAGAATGAAGCAATACCCCTTATTTCCGAAAGGAGTAGGTGAAACATCCGAGCGAAAAGCGTATTTTTGCCTATGGATTTAAATGATCGCAGATTGAAGTAACGCTTTATCCCTATGGTATACTCCCCCTTCCCTCCCGCTCAATTTATGGGGCTTGGTGTGGCTCTTGCAACTCCATTTCTTGTTGATGGACAAGTAGACTACCAATCTCTCGGGGCTATTGTTCGCAATATCGTTGTCTCAAAGGCAGATTTTATTGTGGTCTTTGGCACCACTGGAGAATCGCCCGTTGTTACTTGCGAAGAGGTGGAAAAAGTACTCTCTGCTGTGCGCAGGGAGGCAGGGCCCAACTACCCTATTGTCTTAGGGCTTGGGGATAATTCGACCCAACGACTCATAGATCGTATCACTCTTGCCAACAGCTACGATATACAAGGGTTTCTGAGCGTTGTTCCCTACTACAACAAGCCCTCTCAGGAGGGGATTTATCAGCATTTTGCCGCTGCGGCACAAGCCAGCGACAAACCCATCATTCTGTACAATATACGGAGCCGGACGGGTGTAGATATGGACCCCGACACCGTGCTTCGTCTTCGCAATAACTTCCCGGAAAAGATCGTCGCCATCAAAGAGGCCTCAGGTGTAGAAGATCGTGTAACCAAACTAGCTAGCCTCCTGGACCCAGCCTTTACCATCCTATCCGGAGACGACCATAGTACCCTCGAATTGATCCATCAAGGAGCCAATGGGGCTGTATCTGTAGTGGCCAATGCCTACCCGGCTTGGACTAAAGAACTTATCGACCTGGCAGGGAGCGAACGTGCTGTGGAGATTGATAATGCCTTTGCCGCTTGCTATCGACTCCTCTTTGAGGAGGGGAATCCGGCAGGGATCAAAGAGTGGCTCTACAAGATGCAACTCATCAATACCCCTACACTGCGCCTACCTCTAACCCGGGTCTCCGATAAGCTCTCTCAAAAGATGGAGCAGTCTATCGACACGCTGATGAAGCTAGGAGCTCACTAACCTACCATCCCATGGTATTAGAGCATCTCGAGCTTGTCGCTTTTAAGAGCATTGCTACGGCCTCTTGCGACTTTGCCCCCAAACTCAATTGCTTCTTTGGCGGCAATGGTATGGGCAAAACGAACCTACTCGATGCCATCCACTACCTATCGATGGCCCGAAGTCACCTCAATACAGTAGACCGCCTTGCCATCCGCATTGGCTCCACAGAGGCTATCTTATCGGGGGACTACCGAGCAAATGATGGAGAAGAGACGGACAGAATAGCTTTGCGGCTCCGTATGGGTCAAGCCAAAGCTCTCAGCCGTAACGGAAGGCTTTACAAGCGACTTAGTGAGCATATTGGGCGCTATCCTTTGGTGGTTATTTCACCCCAAGACTATCGCCTGATCCGAGGAGGTAGTGACGAGCGCCGCAACTGGCTAGACCGACTTCTCTCCCAGCACGATGCCCTCTACTTAGACCTCCTCATACGCTACGATAGAGCTCTACAACAACGCAATACCCTCCTCAAGAGTGACTTTCAAGACGAGATGTTGCTCTCCATTGTGGAGGAACAAATGGCTCTTACAGGGGTAGAGATAGCTCAAAAGCGAGCAGAGTTTGTTCGGGACTTTACCCCTACGTTCAATCAACTCTACCAAGAGATCTGCGGAGATAAGAGCGAATGTGTAACTCTAAACTACCTCACAGCAACGGCTCCGAGTAGGGAACTTTTTACCCAAGACCTACGCCAGAGACGGCGGGAAGAGAGGGCTACCGGATATACAACCTACGGCATTCACAAAGACGACCTTGAGATGCTTTTAGGCGAGAATCTGATGCGAAAAATCGGCTCTGAGGGGCAGAATAAGACCTTTCTTACGGCACTCAAATTCACCGAGTACAATCTGCTCGCCAACAAGCTACAATGCCGTCCTATTTTGCTTTTAGACGACCTGTTCGATAAACTTGATGCAGAGCGCGTGGAGCGTATCATCGGCATTGTCTCCCGTCCCATCTTTGGACAAATATTCATTACAGACACAAACCGTAAGTATCTCGACGACATTATAGCGGCACAGCACGAGTCTTTCCATCTGTATGCTGTAGACCACGGCAATATCGCCTTGCAAGCGACATCACACTAGAATCCCTACTCAGAGTATGAGACGCAGTGAACCCCAACGCCTGGGAGCTCTACTAAAGAACCTCATAGAAGAAGAGCCTGAGCTGGCACAAGGGCTTTACCGAGAACGGGCTATTGCTTTCTTCTGGGAGCGATTTGCCCCAATGCGTCCTTTCGTCCGAGATATCTTCTTCCGCAACAACACGTTGCACATACAACTACGCTCCTCCGCTGCGGCACAAACAATTTCTGATCAGAAAGAAAATATCATGCAACTCATCAATCAGGAGCTGCACTATCGCGTAATTGAAGAGATTAGGATATTCTAGACTTTAATCAAGTCCTCCCCTATCCCACAAACGAAAAAGAGGTACCCGTGATTGCTATCACAGAGGTACCTCGTCTTCTATTAAACGGTTGTTGAGGTTGGATTACACCTCAAAGATAAGAGAGAGGAGGGATACGAACACTTAGATCCTACCCCTTCTCTCCTTTTATTTATAAGTTACTTATTGTAACGCTCTTCCACTACATCCCATCTAACAATTGACCAAAGATCTTTGATGTGGTCTGCTCTGCGGTTTTGGTAACCTAGATAGTAAGAGTGCTCCCATACATCGAAACCGAGCAATGGATTAAGCCCCTTA
>ERZ773018.1494-NODE-1494-length-12436-cov-5.311445_pt1 | contig 12436 bp, 11 predicted proteins | sample MGYA00580840_ERZ773018 | MGnify/ENA primary metagenome ERZ773018 (study PRJEB29015, sample SAMEA2738125) | human oral metagenome | biome: human oral; feature: human-associated habitat; material: saliva | place: China | collected 2256 ... | reverse complement strand
AAATACCTAAAATCATTAGTACTATTAAACTTGGATAAACTCCTTTGTAAATTGGCGTAGCGTAGTAAACAATTTTTTCAACTCCGAGTACTGCAATTGTAGCACCAACAACCGATGAAACTACAGCTGCTACTTTATGTGGAATCTTTCCATTTGAAAAGTCTTGGAAGAAGTTTGCTATTGATGTAATTTGTCCAATAGCAGTTGTTACACAAGCTAGAACCACTGCTGCTGAAAGGAATGACATTCCATTCTTTCCTAAAACTCTTTCTGCTATAGCTAATAATAATTGGCTCCTATCAATATCTTTTGGATAATAACTGCTCACTGATGCTCCAAGATATATCAATCCTACATAAATAACTGCTAAAAGAATTAAAGCAATTACTCCGCAATATGCTGTAAGTTTATTTCTTTCTCTGCTTGTACGATATCCTCTATAAACAATATCTCCTATAAAAACAGTTCCTATAAGGTAACTTACTATTAAATCTCCTGTTTGGTAACCTTCTAAAAATGAATGAGTAAAAACACCACTTTGTTGTGGAAGTGTTGGAACTCCTATTGGAGTAAAGATTCCCTTTATGATAATTCCAAGTAATACTACTACCAAAACCGGTGTTAAAAATTTCCCAACACTATTAATCATCCTATTTATATCCAATGAAAAATATAGTGCAATAGCAAAATATCCAATGATAAATAATACAATAGATACGCTTGGAAAAAGTGATTTAAATCCTAATTCATAAGCAACCGCTCCTGTACGAGGCACAGAAATACATCCTGCAAAAACCATTATAAATAATAATAAAAACTTTGCAAAATTTTTGTGTATATCTTCAGTCATAGCTTCAAGAGAACCGCCATTTTTCGAAATTACATATAATCCAACTACTGGCATTAAAACTGCTGAAATGCAAAATCCTATTGCAGCCAAAGACCATTGACTTCCTGATAAAAATCCCAATAGAGGTGGAAATATAAGATTTCCTGCACCAAAGTAGGATCCAAATAGAGCTAATCCTACTATTAAAATATCTTTCTTTTGTTTGTTCATAATCTTCTCCTTTTTAATTACACTAATATTGCCGAAAGAGAATGATAAGTAAATCAAAAAATTAAGTAACCAGTTGCGCACCTAGTTATGAGCTAAAAATAAAAAAAAGCTCCCGTCCAACAAAGGACGAGAGCGAGAACTCACGTGTTACCACCTTAATTCATCTTTTTATCACTAAAAAGACCTTATTGAGTACTATCATACTCGCAATGCTATAACGGGCACACCCGTCACAACCTAAATCTAAAAATAGATCTCGATGTGATAACTCCAAGGCCATGTTCGAAAGCTTCTCTCTCATTTCTCTCACCAAACGAAATGTCTCTGTATTGATTGAATAACTTTCTACTCTTCTCTTCAACGTCTTGCTATAGATTATAAGGGACAAAAAACATTTTGTCAATACCTAAATTGAAATTTTTTTAATATTTTTTTATAACTACAAATCAATAAAACAAATTATTTTTTCTTTTTTAAATCACGCCTTATTTTTACTAATCTATCTGCAATCATATTACGAGATTCACCCATCCTAAAAGAAGCAATTCTGCTTAATGTTCTACCATATAATCTGCTATGTCTTTCAAAAATTTTATCTACAGTAGAAGTCATTCTATCTTGGAATTCTTCTTCCAGTTCAGCAATATTTCTTTGGAAATTAGTCAATCCTGAAACTGTTAGAGTAAAATCGGAAGAATGAATTGCTATCAAAACAACAGCAAGAACTATTGCAAAGTTATTTGGAATTGTAACATAAATTTTTTCAAAAAGTGGAATAAAAAATTCCATTATAACAATTGCTCCAATACCAAAGCCAATAGAAGTAATAGCACAAGTCCTTCCATTTATATTAAGTGGCATATCACTATAATCCCACCATCTAGCATGAAACAATTTCTCAAGCACGTAAGATGTTGGATATTCTAATATCATACTAGCAACAAATCCCATAATAAATATTTGCCACCATGAAAGATGAGAAATTTTACCCATTGAAATAAGATCATAAAAAATCAATCCTAAAATCGAACCAAAACCATAAATTGGACATAATGGTCCATACAAAAACCCACGATTTTGCCATTTTCTTTGGTCGATTGTGCAGTATATACTTTCCCATATCCATCCTAAAACACTAAAAGCAAAATATGCATTCAAATATCTAATTAATTCCATAATACTCCTTTTAAAGATATTAGTAATTTGTAACAATCAGTTTTATACTAAAATCCACTCAAATTTTTAAATATTATTTCATTTATTTATAAATTAAAAATGTAAAAATCAAGATTACAACTATTTTAAGTTATTTTATATTTTTTATGTAATAAAAAAAGCTAGGGAGTATTTTTAAAAATTTACTCCCCAAACCTTAATTAATGAACTATATATTTAAGTCCTATCTAAAATTAATTTTCTTTTTTTCTTCTAATTCCTACTGCAGTAAGCACTGCTACTGATAATCCTAATAATGTAGCATATAGGATTATGTTTGCATCGTTACCTGTTTTTGGTAATTTTTTTCCGGAATTATTATCAGGTTTTAGAGCAGGTTTGCTTTTTTCAACAACTGTAACAACAGCTTTCTTTATTACACTTGCTCCATCTTTATCAGTTACTTTAAACGTAACAGTATATTTACCTATCTTATCCTTATTAAAACCACCATCATCAATAAGTTTTACATCTTTAGTTAAATCACCATCTTCTTTATCTTTAGCAGATACAACAAGGCTCATTAAATCAAATTTTTCACCTTTTTTAATAGTTTTGTCTTTAACTTCAAGTGTAGGTGCTTCATTCATAGGAGATACATTCTTGTCGTAAATAGCATACACAGTTGTATCTTCATTTACAACAGTTGTACCTGTAAACTTCATACCTTTTCCATCAGCAGATGTATTCCATTCTTTAAATGTATATCCTGCTTTACTTGGATTTGCAGGCATAGATTGATCAGCCAAATTGTCCGTATCAATTGCTTTGCCATTTTCCACATTGATTGTTGCATACGTTGCACTATCGTTCATGAAAGTTACCTTATTATGATTTACTCTGAATGTATAAGTAATCAAATTAGGTTTATTAACATCACCGGCTTCATCTTTTCCATCCACAGATTGTTTCGCTGCATAAACAATAGCTTGACGGAAGAAATAATGCTTATTATCCTTTTGAATAGCAGAATCATCTTTATTAAAAATAACATTATTATCAGTAGTAAAGATATTTTCATGTGCACCATAAGCATATCCTGTAACAGTATTGTTTTTGTTAATTTCAACATCAGAAGTTACTTGTAATCCGTCCACACTTAGTGTTGCTGATTTAACCTTTTGAATTTTTTTGTATAATTCCTTTAATGTTTCATAAGTATGTGGTGCCTTTAGTCTTGCTTTTACAACAATTCTTCTGCCACCTTTTTCTTTTGTAACAGATAAATCATCAAAACCATCAATACCGGATAATTTGTATTTAGTTGTATCTAGAGATTCTAAACCTTTTGGCAAATCTAAGACAAATACCAATTCAGCATCGGATTGTGTAATTGCAGTTTCAGGCATATTATTTTTCATCATATAGTATGCCGGAAATTCCGAATTAATTACAGCAATAAGTACAGTATTTTTAATCTTTCTAAACAATGATAAATCAACATGAAAATCTAAATTGATTTTATCGCCTATACGATGATTGGAAACAGCTGTACTGGAAAGACCTCTTTCTTTAATATCCGCACGCACATTATAATCAGTTGTTTTTTCCGTTAAGAGATCATTCGCATAATTAAAGTTATATGGATTCCATTGTTTTCCACCTTTCCAACGATTAAGAGCTGGATCAGGATGTTCTTTATGCGGATAATCTTTAGCATATGGAGCTAAATATTGTGTTACCATCTCTTCAACATCTTTATCTACCTCATCATCTGAAGAAATTCCTGCATCTGGAAAGAAAGGAACCAAAGAATACTCATTTAGTCTATTAGCCCATTTTACACGACTACTTGCAAAATAATCCTTTAAATAAGATGGCATAACCCCTTTATGAGTCGAATCTTTATACCAACTTAACTCAGCCCAATAATTGTCTTTTGTTAGTTTCTTTTCTTTTTCAGGCATTTCTTCAGCCAATACTTTTGTAGTACCGGCAAATACACTGAACATCATTAGTAGAGCCAAAACTAAACTCATAGATTTTTTTACTAACCTTTTCATTGCTTTTATCCTCCGTATTTCTTATAAAAAATTGGTAAGAATACATACCTATCCATCAGGTAAATACTCTTACTAATTACATATAACATGCTTTATAAATCCGTATTTAAAATTTCCATTATTTGTCAATTTTTTATATATTCATACAGGTATACTATACCAAATAAACTCTTTTATCACCAGTGTTATTTGTCGGTATTAATCGTGTATTCTGCATTAATTTTTTATCCTCATAAAAATAATTTATTTATTAGTAAAAGATAATACGCTGTTAAATTTACAATTAAATAGTCAGCTCCGGAAAACGAAAGTTGCCAATTTAAGTTTCATCACACAATATTTTCACTTTACTATATTTTTTATTTTTCGCGTAAGCAAAAACTTTTGAATTTCTAATATAGGTAAATATATTTTCACTTAAATCTTCATCCCATATTGACTCAATCATCATTTTATTTTCATTATCAGGCTCATATAAAATATCCACATGGATTTGATAAAATTCTTCATCTTCATTTGGAAATTGTCTAACTAAAGAAATTTGAAACATTGACTCATCTGAAAAAGTTGTAAATGTTCCTGTCTCAAAAAAAATCATATCTTCTTCAAGCGGTATATTGCACATCTGTTCGAATACATTGACAATTTCCTCCAATGAAATTTTATCAGTTATCTTGTCTTTCAAAAAATTAATTAGTTTATCCATTAATCTCCTCTTTCCTATCCCTATAAAACGAAATTCATTAAATAAATTTATGTCTAACACAATCCACCATAAAACACGAATACTCAGGATATAACTTCAATTTAATCTCTGGTCTTAAAGCTCCACTCTTTATACTAAAAATCATTTCCTCAAAGTTTCTTTTATCCTCTTCCCAACTAGCAATAGTTTCTTGTTTCTCTTTTTCACTCTCATATTCTTCATCAGCAATAGCTTCTTCTATAGCCTCTTCAAAATATTTTCTATTCTTTTCTTCAAGACTAAAGAATATTTCCTTTTGATTTTTTAACCATAGAACATAAAAATATTCTTCCCATTCTGCAGTATAATAGTAATCAACACAATCTCCACAAAGATTTAAAAACATGTCATACTCTTCAAGTGCATAATAAACATCAATAATTTGGTCTTCTGAAATATCATCTGTATTTAGATTATATTTTAAATCTTGTCCAGGATTTACTTTCTCTACATAAGACATTGCTTCATCTTTATTACCAAGATACACTTCACAATAAGCTAAACACAATAGCAGACGCATTCTATTTGGATAAACTTCAAGTAAACTTAAGAATATTACTTTTGCTTTTTCATATTCCTTAAGTTCAAATAAAGATACTGCATAGTTAAAAGAAGTAATATAATTTTCATTCATTTCTCTTGCTGTCTTAAAATAATTATGACTTATTAATAAGTTCTTTTCATCTTTAGAAAATTCAAACTCACTAAAATAATAAAGACCAAGACCTGTATAAGTTTCCACAAATGAAGAATTTAAGTCTTTAGCTAAATTAAGATACTTCAAACCATCCTTAGAAAAATCCTCCCAAAAAGCAAGATTAGTATAAATTCTGGCTTTATCATTATCACTTAAAGAACTTTCAAACTCATTTAAAAATTTCTTTAGAAACTCAACATAATCAAATTCCTCATCTCTAAGTTCCACACAAACAGAAGCAAGAGTACAAACAATATCAACATCTGATGGATATTCACTTTGCTTTTCTAAAAGATAGCTTTTCATTCTTTCAAGATATTCTTTTGAACTTTCAAAATCTGTTAAAAATGGTTTATTATATCCATTTTCATATTCAGTTTTTAATTCATACCAGTGTGATTTTATTTTGTTTAACATTTTTTAATACCTTTATTTATAATTATGTTCGCTTTTTAGTTTTACACTTATTAATTATATATCTATTTTAGTATTTATCATTGAAGTTCAACAATAAGAAAATTCTTAATTGTTATTATTACCTTTAGCAACTTCTAACCAATTTTTAAACTCCCAAAGAAGTGGTGGTACATCTATATTTCTATCTTTTTCTATTTTTTCTCTAATATCTTTTTGATATTTAAGATACTCATCATAATTATCCCATCTGCTCCAACTAATATCCATTGGTTTTTTAATATTTAGTTTATCATCAACTGCTTTAAAAATATAATTGTCAACAGGTATGTGCAACCACTTAATAATATTATCAACTGAATACTCTTTATACTCAAGCACATATAAATACTTAATAGTCATATTAACCCATTTCTGCGCTTGACCATAAGTAAGTTGTATTTTTGATTTTTTATATTCATCAACTATTTTTTTACATAATTGTTCATGCCATTCATCAAATTCTTTTTCGCTTGTAATACTTCCATTAACAAGTTTTTTAATTTCAGTATCTAAAAAACCATTAACTTCTTTTTTTAATTCCACTCTATCATCTTTATCAAAATTACCGAATCTTATCGTACGACACATATCACGATAGGCTCTATTACTTGCTACCTCAACTGGATTAATTAAATCACCAAAGTAAACATATTTTAAGAACTTAATAATATCCTCGTCAACCTTGATTTCTACGATGTTGTCTTTTGTTTTACTCATATTAGCATCTCCTTTTATATAAATATTTTTTAAATGATTAACCTGTACTTAATAGTTTTATACGGTCAACCTTATTTTATACCTTTATCTAATCTCCCACACAATAGTAACAGTATCCTGTACATCAATATCATCAGCTTCAATATCTATATTGTATGGTTCACTTATTGTACTTTCAGCAAGATAATAGTTTTGAATAGGTTCTGAATAAATTTCTATTTCTCCCCAAGAATAATCTATATTTATTATATCTCCAAGTGTTACTCCTGATGACTTAGCTAAAATTTCTGCCCTTAATTTAGAGTCTTCAACTGCTTTAGCAAGTAACTCATTTTTAACCACTGTAATATCTTTAACAGTATGTTTTATAGAAAACTCAACGTTAATATCACAATGTGAAAGTTCATACAGAATTTTCCCAAGTTGTGAATTATCATTAGGAAACTGAATATAGAACTTTTGAGTGTATTGAAATCCAACAAGTCTACTTTTATAGTTGCCATTTTTATCACGATAACTCTCATACTTTGAATCTACATCAAATTTTACTGTCTTTAGTTCTTTATCATAAAGACCAGCTTTTTTAACTGTTTCTTTGATTTTTTTACTACACAATGCAGACTTTTCAATTACTTCATCATATTCTTTACATACTTCATTTACAATAATATCAAGTCTAATCATATCCGGTTTAACAGATATATTTCCTTTACCTTTTACTCTTATCGTTCTTTTCAATTAAAATTAACTCTTTTAGCAATAAATATTACCAAGATATAAATTATTTTTTTAGTATATTTTTAATTATATTTTTTCGGTAATAAAATAATATATTTTTCCATCTATTAAAATTATTTGAACATATCATCGTTCCATACAAGTTTTACCAGTTCTGTAAGTACATCTATTCTTTCCAAAATCTCCTGTTTACCAAACTTAGTATAAGGTTTAAATTTTAATCCTTTATCTGCTATAAATTTCTTGAACTTAGGATTATTTTGATATGCTAAATCTCCAAGTGACTCTGTATAAATATTACCTTCGTTTGAACAATATTTTTTCAGCTTGTATTCATACTTTGCATCATTTAAACTTGCATTAATACTCTTGTGTAAAAGCAACAATGCACCGATATTATTTCTCCAACGTTTGAAATCTTCATTGTCAGAATACTCACTAGTGAACCAATCATAGTGGTCTGAAATTATATGTTCAATTTCATAAGGATTCTTTGTTTTTGTGTTCATGTAATTACAATAATTTGATGCAACACCAGTCTGTTCCTCAATATAGCTAGTTACACGAGCAAGTATATTTTTAATGTACTTCTTTGTGAAACTATTAAGTCTTAAATCTTTAAAATTAGCACTAGGATTAAATTCAAGATTTATATAATGCTTTTCAAGCTTTTGCTTGAGTGTAGGAATATCCGTTCTACGAATATCTTTAGTGATATTGAATACAAAATTCTTAATTGTACTGTAATCTACAGAACGATAATTGGCAACTCTAGATACAATCAATACATCTATAAATCTTGCGACCAAATTCATTTTTTCAATAATAGTCGACCTATCATCTTCATAGCATACAGGCGCTAATAGTAACTGTGACTGAAGGGTGAAGTTTACCTGTGCATTATAATAAATATACTTGTTTTCTTCAACAAAATTCATTTCTGCATTACGGATATACTTATATACTTCAGCAAATTTAGCGAATTTTTTTATAAATAGTTCATAATCTGAAGGCTCTATTAATCCAAGCTTTTCTTTCTCATCCTGTACCCATTTGTGAAAGGAACCCCCTATAAGGTCGAAGTCCTTATTTATAGCACCTGCCTTAGTTTCACGAATTGTATCTGCAAACTGAGCTCTAAGCCAAGCCTTAATGAATATTTCATCACCTTTATCATCATCATTCTTTAGAGAACGAATTTTTTCCTTCCAAATAAAATTCATTTTTTCTCGTTCTGAATCAGATTTAATCTCAGAAAGGACATATCCCTTGAGCATTTCTGTTGAAGTAAGGCTTAATCCACGGTCATTCATTGTTACAAAGACTTTATGAGCATCTTGTTCTGTAGACGCTACAATCTCAATAAAAAAAACTTTTTCTGCTATCCAATCACAGAAATGCAATAGCATATCATCTTCAATTGTTTCAGGAAAGATATCCTGAATTTCTTGATATCTACCATACAAATTGCGTACTGACTCGCTAGCTTCTTTTGCATCAAAATCTATATCATTAAAAATTGCATCCATACAATCTTGACGATCCTCAACATTTATATTGAAAGATTTAGATCCAAACGACTCTGAAAAAATCATTGTTTCAATCATATTATAACTCTGACCTATTAACTTCAAACGATTATTCAAGTAGATTAAAAGTAATGTTAGAGAAGATAATCTCTGTTGTCCATCAATAATTGCATTTTCTCTACCAGCTAATACAATAGAACCCATAAAATAAGCCCCATAGTCAGCTACAGCTTGTCTTGTATCACCGTGTGTATACGAATCCAAAAACTCCTGTGTTAAGTCGTCTATCAGTTCTTCTATATGTTTCCTCTGCCACATATATTCACGCTGATAGTAATGAATAGAATACTTTGTATTTTGTAATAACTGTTTTAAATTCTTAGGTGAACCTTCTATCTTTTTCATATGTACTCCTTTAAAAATCCTCTATTATTTCCTTAACATATCCCTCTAAATCATCTATATCTAGAAATCCTGGGTCTAAGTGGCATAGAAAGTGCCAGTCTGTAGTTTCTTTTTTTCTGTATAAAATTGCTTCGCCATCTTCACTTCCGAAAAAGCTTCTATCTATTTCATAGCCATTTGTTTCTAATAATTCTTTTATCATATTGTATTTAGTTTCTCTTTCTTCAATATAAGCTTTAACTTCTTCGTTGTTAATTACATAGGCATCAATTTTTGCAGACCCTTCTATAACTTTATTTTTTGTTACTGATAAATTAGAAACTTCTTTCCAAATTATTTCAACGTTATCTTCAGAGTCAAACATAAATCTGGATAGTGGTACAATATTTTCATTATAAACAATTTCCATATAATCTGGTATGTTTTTAGGATTAAAATATTCATATTCTATATTATCTTCTTTTTCTCTGGTATATCCAGGTATTTTAGATACAAATTCTTTTCCTTCTTCTAAAGAATCAAATGCTACCAAATCTTTTGAATAATTATTTTGATATAATTCCAATATATACATCGATAGCCCTCCTAAACTTTCCTTAGTTTGTTTTTAATCATACTCTCTAAACAATTATTTTCCACAATAATGTATTCAACTTCTTTTGTTCCTTCATTGTAATGATAGCATCTAAAAATCAATTGATTGCTTGTCTGAAACAGTGTGTCTACCCAAAAGTATTCCCCTTGGCATTTATCTAGTACCATTTCATCAATGAAATCCAATGTCTTTAAATGAAACACAAACCATCTTTCTTCCGTTGTAGAGAATACACCATAAGAATTGTTAATCTTCCATATGTTTGAAACCCCGTCATTTTCAAATATAGGAAATCGTTGGCTAGACTCTATTTGAAAATTATGATTCGATATTTTATAAAATTCAGTCGTGTAAAAATTTACGAACAACGAACTTTCCTCGTCAATCGTAAAAACATACGCTAAATTTCGTGGAAATTTATGCCTCACACTTAGCTCATGTTTCAAAAATTCAAGGCAAAAGTCCTGTGAACCATCCTGTCCCGCTGTCAATAAAATGATAATTCTATTATTATCAGAGAAACTCCTAAAAGTTACCTCAGATATAATTTCATTGACAGTATCGGTGTAACGATTGTATCATAATTACATAGTAAATATAGCACAATCATTTCACAAATTCAAGCATCTAAGAAAAATGATACAAACAGGAGGAAATGTAACATCATGAGAATGGGAAATCTTGAACGAAACACCTATGTCAGAGAACAGATTATTCAAGCAACTATTGTACTATTGAATGAAAAAGAGATGAATCAAATCTCTATCAGTGATATTACAGATAAAGCACAGGTTAATCGTGTGTCTTTCTATCGTAATTTTGAAACCAAAGAGGAAATCATAAAAACTTATATTGGAAAAATGATTATTGATTGGAATATGAATACACCAGAATAATCATCAGTAATACCGCCAAAGCCTTGACAAGACCAGTCCCACAAAAAACTGGAATTAAAGGTATAAAACTTCCAGAAATAGTACCGAAAACTTCATCTTACCTCTTTTTCTTCTCAGTAGATACATCCTCACTTGATGGATTATCAGAACCGATAGCTGGAAATTTTTTCATAATATCTTCATAAACAGAACCAACATGAGAGCCAATGACAACTTGATACTGGACGATGGCTTGAATAACTTGTAAGATATCTAAAGCTAACAAAGCTTTCTTATCAGCCTTACCTTCATCCTTCAATTCACAACGAAGACGAGTTGCACAATGCCTTAGAGATTTCACATTTTCTGGGCCTCCAAAATTTTAAACAATTTCTTTTGCTAACGAACTATATTTTGACATAAAAGACTCCTTTTACTAGTCTTTTTAATGTAAGAATTTTACTTTGCACTAAGTTGTCCAATCTTAAAAGGAGTACTTTTAAAAACCTTTACATAAATGACTTGTTAGTATATAATTATCATTGGCAATAGTAAAAAAAGAAGGAGTTGCCCCCTTCCCAATCATACAGTTTTATTTTATTATTGATTTGAGAAAAAAATAACATAAAGGAAAAACTGTATGACTAATGCTATTGTAAAAGAAAAAAAGATTTCATTCAAGACCTTAGAGAAGAAAATTTTTGAAGAGGCCTGCAAGCTTGCCAGGGAACACACTAAAATCATACTTGAAAACTATGATGATATTCTTTCAAAAGAGAGGGATACTTCTAAATATAGGAATAAAGGAAAGAGAAAGACTTCGATAAGGACCGTATATGGAGATGTCGAGTATGAAAGAAGGGTGTACCAGACAAGGCTTAGAGATGGAACGAAAGCCCATGTTTATCTTCTTGATGAACAAATGGGTATGGAGAAGATAGGCTTAATATCTACTAATCTTGCAGAGAAGATTGCCAATTCAGTTACGGAACTCCCGTACAGGGCATCTGCTGAGATGTTAAGCTCTTCTACAGGACAGACCATAAGTGCGGGAGGCGTGTGGAATATAGCCCAGAAGCTTGGCCAGAGGATAACATCAGAGGAAGACCTTGATGTGAAGAAGATGAAGGCAGGCAGACCTGATGGGAAAAGGGAAATCGGAGTTCTTTTTGAGGAAATGGATGGAGTATGGCTTTCGATGCAGGGCAGAGGGCATAAACGCATGGGTAAAAAGGAGATGAAAGTCTTTACCATGTATGAAGGCTGGGATGCTGAGAAGGAAAAGGAAGGGCGCAGCACTCTAGTGGAGAAAGTGGTGTTTGCAGGCATGGATGGAAGCAGCGGATTTCACAATAAAAGAGAGGCTGTGATACAGAAGAAATATAACCCTGACGAAATAGG
>ERZ773018.1493-NODE-1493-length-12444-cov-4.168052_pt1 | contig 12444 bp, 8 predicted proteins | sample MGYA00580840_ERZ773018 | MGnify/ENA primary metagenome ERZ773018 (study PRJEB29015, sample SAMEA2738125) | human oral metagenome | biome: human oral; feature: human-associated habitat; material: saliva | place: China | collected 2256 ... | reverse complement strand
AAATAATAAGTAAAGAAATTAGAGGTGAAATATGTATCAATATAACGGCTTATTACAATTATTAAAGCAAAAGCAATTAAATAAATCAGAGTTGACAAAAATTCTTCATATTTCTTCTAGAACAATTGCAAAAATTTCAAAAGGGGAAAAACTTTCTCCAAGAGTCATTCGAAAACTTTGTGACTATTTTGATTGTGCGGAAGAAACTCTTTACATTGTTGTTCCTAACAATCCAATTCTTAGACAGTTAAGGGAAGAGAAGGATTTTGGGATTTCTGGAGGGATTTATCATGAGTTACAAATACGTATGACTTATAACTCGAATCATATTGAGGGAAGTCGTTTAAATGAAGAACAAACGAGGCATATATTTGAAACGAATACCCTGTTTAGTGAAGAGGCTGTCAGTGTAGATGACATTATTGAAACAGTGAATCACTTTCGAGCAATAGATTACTGTATTGAGATGGCAGAAGAAGCATTAACAGAAGAAATCATCAAACGGTTACACTATTTGTTGAAAAGTAGAACAAAAGATGAAACACTTTCTTGGTTCAATGTTGGAGAGTATAAAATACGTCCAAATGTAGTAGGGGGAATTGGAACTTCATCTCCGAATAATGTAGTAAATGATATTCAACAGTTACTAAAAAAATATCATGAGAAAAAACAGATTAGTTTTGAAGATATCGTAGAATTTCACTTTCAATTTGAAAAAATTCATTCATTTCAAGATGGAAATGGTCGAGTAGGACGATTGATTGCCTTTAAAGAATGTCTGAAACATTCATTGATTCCATTTATTATTGAAGATAAAAAGAAATTTTATTACTATCGAGGATTAAAAGAATTTCTCGATAATCCGAATTACTTAATCGATACTTGTTATGATGGACAAGATACGATGAAACGTCTGTTGGAATATTTTCAAGTGGAGCTTCCGATAGAACCATAATCTAGATAGAGAAGTTACTCTGGTTTGTTTTCCATATCGAGCATGCTATACTAATTAGGAATATAGAAAAAGGAGTGGAAGAATGGATCATTTTGAATTACATTCTCCCTATCAACCGCAGGGAGATCAACCACAAGCGATTAAAGAATTAGTCTCTGGAATTTTAGAAGGAAAACATGAACAAACCTTATTAGGAGCAACTGGAACGGGTAAAACTTTTACGATTGCTAATGTTATTAAAGAAGTGAATAAGCCTACTTTAGTATTAGCTCACAACAAAACATTAGCGGGGCAGTTGTATGGAGAATTAAAAGAATTCTTCCCGAATAATGCCGTAGAATATTTTGTATCATATTATGATTATTACCAACCTGAAGCCTATGTTCCTTCTAGTGATACGTATATTGAAAAAGAATCTAGTGTCAATGATGAAATTGACAAATTACGCCATTCTGCTACAAGTGCTTTGCTTGAAAGAAGAGATGTTATTGTAGTGGCATCTGTTTCATGTATTTATGGATTAGTAAACCCTGAAAACTACCGTGAACATGTATTATCTTTACGAGAAGGAATGGAAGTAGAACGGAATCAGTTATTAACTCGATTAGTAGAAATGCAATTTGAGCGAAATGATATTGATTTCCGAAGAGGTAGTTTTCGAGTGAGAGGAGATGTTGTAGATATTTTCCCTCCAGGTCACGATTCTTCTGCCATTCGTGTGGAATTTTTTGGCGATGAAATTGAAGCGTTAAAAGAAATTGATGTTTTAACAGGAGAAGTGAAAGCTACCGTAGAACATGTACCTATTTTCCCAGCTGCTCACTTTGTATCAAATGAAGATGAAATTAGTCGGGCAGTTGCTACGATCAAAGCAGAATTGAAAGAACGTTTAGATGAATTAAGAGAAAATAACCAATTATTAGAAGCACAACGATTAGAACAACGAACGAACTATGATATTGAGATGTTACTAGAAATGGGCTATTGCAATGGAATTGAAAATTATTCAAGACATATGGATGGAAGAAAACCTGGTGAAGCACCGTATACCTTATTAGACTTCTTCCCTGAAGATGCATTATATGTTGTGGATGAGTCGCATATTACCATGTCACAAATTAGAGGTATGTTTAATGGAGACCGAGCTCGTAAAGAACAATTAATTCAATATGGATTCCGATTACCGAGTGCTTTGGATAATCGACCATTACGATTTGAAGAATTTGAAGAAAGAATTCCACAAATGATTTATGTTTCTGCAACTCCAGGACCTTATGAAATGGCTCATACTCCAACCGTTACAGAACAAATTATTCGACCAACAGGTTTGTTAGATCCATTAATTGAAGTTCGACCAATTAATGGACAAATTGATGACTTAATCCGTGAAATTCATGACCGAATCGAAAAAAATGAACGTGTATTTATTACGACATTAACGAAGAAAATGTCAGAAGATTTAACGGATTACTTAAAAGAAGTCGGCATTCGTGTGAAATATCTTCATAGTGATATTAAAACATTAGAAAGAACAGAAATTATTCGAAATTTACGTCTGGGCGAATTTGATGTATTAGTCGGCATTAACCTATTAAGAGAAGGGTTAGATGTTCCGGAAGTATCTCTTGTTGCCATTTTAGATGCGGATAAGGAAGGATTTTTAAGAAGTGAACGTTCCTTAGTTCAAACAATTGGACGTGCCGCAAGAAATGCGAATGGACGAGTGATTATGTATGCTGATAAGATTACAGATTCTATGAAATATGCCATTGATGAAACCAATCGTCGTAGAAGTATTCAAGAAGCTTATAATAAAGAACATGGAATCACTCCAAAAACGATTCATAAAAATATTCGTGATTTAATTGCAATTACTCATGCAGTTGAAAAAGAAGAAACACCTAAGACTGATTTCAAACAAATGACGGCTCAACAAAGAAGAGAAGCCATTGAAGTGATGGAATTAGAAATGCGTGCTGCAGCTAAAGACTTGAACTTTGAAAAAGCGGCACAACTTCGAGATATGATATTAGAAATTCGAGCGCAATATAAATTATAGGAATAAGGATAAAAAATGAAATGGACATTAACTTCTGATTTAAAAGAATATGAAGGGAAAATAATTCCTAGCAAAATAGATGGGTTTTATTTTTATATTGTGAGTGCTTCTGTCGAAAAAGGCTTAGAAATGATTGTAAAAGATGAATTTCATGAACGATATTCTTTATTTGATGTGACAACTACAAATAGTAAAATTGTACAACAATTAAGGCAAGAAGCGGAAGAGATGGTATTTCAATGGTGTTATTCAGTGGATACATCTTTAGTAGCTTTAAAAGAAAAATGGAATCATTGGATATTGGAGAATGTTACGCCTTATTCAGCAATGCCCTTTAAAAAATCAGCAGCTACAGTATACAATGTGAAAGAAAACGGAAAATGGTATGCATTAATGATGGAAATGCCATTTAGTAAATTGGGAATTACAAGTGATGAAATTGTACTGATTTTGAATGTGAAGATTTCTCCAGAAGAAAAGGAGACTCTCCTTCAAAAAGAGGGAGTGTTTGAAGCATATCATATGAACAAAAAGCATTGGATTTCGATTGCATTGAATGTTTGTAAGGATGAAGCATTCATTCGAAAGTGTATCGAAAACAGTTACAAATGTGTTTGTTAGAAGGACAAATTCTTTACATTTTTAGAAACATTCGATATAATTTTCATCACATAGACTTATAGTAAAGAGGAGATTCATTATGGTAAATATTGCAATTGTAGGTGCAACAGGTGTTGTAGGTACAAAAATGATTGAAAGATTAGCAGAAAGTAACCTTCCAGTGGAAAATTTATACTTATTAGCTTCTGCACGTTCAGCAGGAAAAGTATTACAATTTAGAGGAAAAGATTATGTTGTCGAAGAATTAACAGAAAATTCTTTTAAACGTGATATCGATTATGCGATTTTCTCAGCTGGTGGAGGAACTTCATTAAAATTTGCTCCAATCGCAGAAAAAGATGGAGTAATTGTCATTGATAATTCAAGTGCATGGAGAATGGATCCTGAGATTGACTTAGTAGTTCCAGAGTGTAATGCACCAACCTTAGAAAGAAAAATTATTGCGAATCCAAACTGTTCTACAATCCAATCAGTAGTGCCATTAAAACCACTACATGAAGCGTTTGGCTTGAAGAGAGTTGCTTACACAACTTATCAAGCAGTATCTGGTTCAGGACAAGCAGGGATTAATGATTTAGTAAATGGAGAAAAAGGATTAGCGCCAACAAATTATCCTCATCCAATTTATAATAATGTATTACCGCATATTGATGTTTTCTTAGAAAATGGTTATACAAAAGAAGAAATGAAAATGATTCAAGAAACTCGTAAAATTTTAGGGTTAGATGAATCAGTGGCAATTACTGCAACTTGTGTGCGTGTTCCTGTTATGAATTCACATTCAGTAGAGATTAATGTTACTTTTGAAAAAGATACTACTCCAGAAGAAATTCGTGAAATTTTATCGAAAGCTCCTGGTGTTGTAGTCGTGGATAATCCTGCTAATAATGAATATCCAACACCTTTAATGGCAACTGGGCATGATGAAGTGTTTGTTGGAAGAATTCGTCGAGATATTTCTCAACCAAATAGTTTCCATATTTGGTGTGTGGGAGATAATATTCGTAAAGGTGCAGCAAGTAATGCAGTACAAATTGCGGAGTTAATTGAAGAGAAAGAACTACGTAGAAAATGACTTTTCTGAGGTAGCACTAGGACGCCAGAAGCCCCTTTCGGGTCTCTTGGCTAAAAATTGAGCCTGGGTCTCAATTTTCCCTGTACTAGAAGCCGAGTTGGCTTCTAGTACTCGTGCTACTGTGAAAAGTCATTTTTTACTTGGGACGTGTTGTAATGGGGAGACGTTTGGAAGTAGGGTCTTTCGGGAAATAGTATCATTTGCTATTTTCCGAAAGTTTTTTTATGTCCTCATTTGCATTTTTTATAGACTTTGTTACAATTTAATTGAGAAATTTCAATTTAAGGAGTAAGTTTTTGAAGACATTATGGAAATATGCTAGCTATTATAAAAAAGAAAGTTTGCTAGCACCTTTATTTAAATTGTTAGAAGCGAGTTTTGAATTATTTGTACCCTTAGTGATGGCGCAATTAATGGATGTTGGAATTGCTCAAAATCGTCCGTCTTACATTTTAACGATGTGCGGTTTGTTAATTCTTCTTGCGGTGATTGGTCTAGCCGTTTCAATTACTGCTCAGTATTTTGCTGCTAAATCAGCGACGGGCTTTGCTAAGAAATTACGCTATGCTTTATTAGAAAAAATTACGGAAATGAATTTTTCAACGATTGATCAACTTGGAACAGATTCACTCATTACAAAAATGACCAGTGATATTCAACAAGTTCAAACAGGTTGGAATTTATTTTTACGACTATTACTTCGTTCCCCATTTGTAGTTTTCGGGGCAATGCTGATGGCATTTATTGTAAATGTACAAGCAGCTTTTGTATTTGTTGTGACGATTCCAGTTTTAGCGATGATTATTTATGCCATTTTATTAAAAACAATTCCTTTATTTACAAAAGTACAAGAAGGAATGGATCGTATCACTCAAAAAACAATGGAAAATTTAACAGGAGTGAGAGTTCTTCGTGCGTTTAATCGAGTAGAAATTGAACAAAATACTTTTCAAGCTGAGACAGATGCATTAGCGAATCAACAAAAATTCGTGAGTCATCTATCGAGTTTAACCAATCCGATTACAATGATTATCATTAATATTGCGATTATTGTGTTATTACAATTAGGAGCAGTACAAATTGATACAGGAATCCTAACAAAGGGACAAGTGATTGCCTTAGTCAATTATATGTCGCAAATTTTATTAGAGCTTATTAAATTAGCAAATTTAACCATTCAAGTGACACGTTCCATTGCAAGTGGTAAGCGAATTGAAGCAATATTGACGATTGAACAACCTGATGAGTTTGCAGAAAAAATGGACAGCTTCTCTTCAAAAGAAGAGACAGATATTGTACTTTCATTTGAAAATGTTTCGCTTAAATATGAAGGAGATAGTCATGAAGTGTTAGAAAATTTAACGTTTTCTCTAAAAAAAGGCGAAACTTTAGGTATTATTGGTGGAACAGGAAGTGGGAAAACTTCACTAATTTCATTGATTCCTAAATTTTATCGACCAACCAATGGAACGATTCGTATAAATGGTCAACCCATAGAAACGATTCCAACAGAAGAATTAAGACAGAAAATAGGAATTGTTCCTCAAAAAGTAGCTTTATTTAGAGGAACGATTGCTGAAAATTTAAGATGGGGAAAATCTGATGCTACAACTCAAGAATTATATGAAGCCTTAGAAATAGCCCAAGCAAAAGAAATGGTTGAACAAAAACCAAACCAATTAGAGTATGTATTAGAACAAGAAGGAAGAAATCTATCCGGTGGACAAAAACAACGCTTGACGATTGCGAGAGCAATTGTTAGAAGACCAGAGATTTTAATATTAGATGATAGTTTTTCTGCTTTAGATTATGCAACGGATGCAGCCTTAAGAAAAGCCATTTCAAAAGCTCCGTTTAAACCAACAACTATTATTGTCTCTCAAAGAGCGGCTTCAGTGATGCAAGCTCATCAAATCATTGTGATGGAAAAAGGAAAAATCGTAGGAATTGGAACTCATGAAGAGTTACTAGAAACAAATGCGATTTATCAAGAAATAACGGCCTCACAATTTCAAAAGGAGGAACAGTAGTATGAAGCATGAAAAAATGGAAGTGTATAAAAAATTATTTCCTTATTTAAAAAACTATAGTGTTCTCTTACTATTTTCTCTCTTTTTAGCAATGGTGAGTGTGTTATCTAGTGTATGGATTCCAAAAGTCATCGGTCAAACAATTGATGCGATGATAGGAGTGGGAGAAGTACAATTTTCCATTGTAACAAATGGCTTATTATGGATTTTTGTGCTAGCACTCATTAGTATGGTGAGTCAATATGTGATGAGTTTGTGTCATAATCATATTGCTTATGGTATGGTGAAGTCATTGAGGGATGATATTTTTATTCATTTATCTAAAATGCCCTTAAGTTATTTAGATTTAAAAGCCCATGGTTCTCTTCAAAGTATTGTTATTTCGGATACAGAACAAATGGCAGATGGATTGTTATTAGGATTTTCTCAATTATTTACAGGAATCTTAACGATTATCAGTACATTATTTTGGATGTTTAGTATTCAACTAACAATGACAATCGTTGTGCTTCTTTTAACACCTATTTCCTTTGTTGTGGCATCTTTTATTGCTAAAAAAACATATGATTTATTTCATGATCAATCAACATTAAGAGCAGAACAAACAGCCTTTACTCATGAAACGATTACTGGAATAAAAGTAGTTCAAGCGTATAGTCAAGAAAAAAATGTGTTAGAAACTTTTGATGAAATGAATGAAAATTTAGCAGACCGCTCCTTAAAAGCTATTTTCTATTCTTCGATTACGAATCCAGCAACTCGCTTTGTAAACAGCTTAGTGTATACAGTAGTAGGATTAGTGGGAGCATTTTTTGTGTTGAAAGCTCAATTAAGTATTGGACAATTGGCAGCATTTTTAACGTATGCGAATCAGTATACAAAGCCTTTTAATGAAATTTCAGGTGTGATGACTGAGTTTCAAAATTCAATTGCGTGTGCAAGTCGTGTATTTGAATTGATGGAAGAACCTGTGGAATCTGAAGAAGAAAAAGGAATTCAATTGCCAGAAATGATTAAAGGGGAAGTCCTCTTTGAAAATGTGTCATTTTCTTATCAAAAAGACCAATCCCTCATTGAGAATTTTTCTTTAGAGGTTAACCCTGGAGAAAAAATTGCGATTGTTGGACCAACTGGAAGTGGTAAGAGTACATTGCTTAACTTATTAATGCGATTTTATGAAGTTGATAATGGAAATATTACAATTGATGGCATATCCATAAAAGACATGAGCAGACAGCAATTGAGACAATTATTTGGAATGGTGTTACAAGAAACATGGTTGCAATCGGGGACCATTCGAGAAAATTTATTATTAGGAAATCCTAATGCAACTGATGAAGAAATTCAACAAGTATTAATGCAATGTCAATTAGATAAAATGATTGAAAAGCTACCACAAGGATTAGAAACACCTCTTCAACGACAAGGAGAAGACTTCTCACAAGGACAGCGACAACTCTTGTCCATTGCTAGAGTAATGCTAAGCCAGCCATCGATGCTCATTCTTGATGAAGCGACTTCTTCCATTGATACAAGAACAGAGTTGAAAATTCAACAAGCTTTCCAAACATTAATGAAAGGGAAAACAAGTTTCATTGTGGCTCATAGACTTTCAACGATTCAAAATGCAGATAAAATATTAGTGTTGAAAGATGGACAAGTCATTGAACAAGGAACACATGAAGAATTGATTGCAAGGCAAGGGTTTTACCAACATCTTTATCAAAGTCAATGGATGAATGAGTAAGAGTTTAAAAAGACTTTTCTTCAGTAGCAAACATGTCGTAAGCTACGAGGAAAAGTCTTTTGATTTTTTTGAGAGAAATGATTAAGCTTGGAATTCTTCCAAAGCTAAGCTAGCTTCTTCCCATTCCATCATTACTTCTTCTAATGATTCATTTAATGTTTGTAAAGTTTGTTGAAGTTCACTAGAACGAGTAGGATTCGTATAAACTTCTTCTAATGTTAATTCTTCGTGAACGGAAGAAATTTCTTGTTCGATTTGATGAAGTTTTTCTTCTAGTTGTTCTACTTGTCTTGTCAGAGTACGAAGTTGTTTTTGTTCTTCTTTTGAACTTAAGTAATTTTTCTTAGTATCGGTTAAAGCTACTTTTGTTTGAACGACAGGAGTGGATTCTTCTTGTTTTAAGGCTTCAAGCTCTTGTTTCTTTTCAATATAGTAATCGTAATCTCCTAAATACAAAGTACTTCCTTCAGGAGTGATTTCTAAAATAGAAGTTGCCACTTGATTAATGAAATAACGGTCGTGTGAAACAAAGCAAATTGTTCCATCATATTCAATGAGCGCTTGTTCAAGAACTTCCTTACTATCGATATCTAAGTGGTTCGTTGGTTCGTCGAGTAATAAGAAATTATCATGTTCTAATGAAAGTTTTGCTAAAGCAAGTCTTGCTTTTTCTCCCCCACTTAATTGAGCAGTGGATTTTTCTACATCTTTTCCTGAAAATAGGAAACTTCCTAAAATCGTACGAATATCTTTTTCGGGCATCGTCGTATGTCGGCTCCATAGTTCTTCTAAAACAGTTGTTTTAGAGTTTAATCCACTTAAATTTTGATCATAGTAACCGACTTGAACATTAGCCCCTAATGAACTTTCTCCTGAAATCCATGGGATTTCTTGCGTTAGAGATTTTAAAAATGTTGATTTACCAATTCCGTTTGGACCAACAATCGCAATCGCTTCTTGTTTTCTAATGTTTAAATTGATTGGACCTGCTAGCGTTTGACCGTCATATCCAATATACGCATCTTGCACATTTAACACTTGATTCCCTGATTCTTTTTGAACAGAAAATGAAAAACGAGCAGATCGTGAATCTGACTGTGGTTTTTCGATTCGTTCCATCTTTTCTAATTGTTTTCTACGAGATTGTGCTCGTTTCGTAGTAGAGGCACGAACAATATTTTTCGCAACAAATTCTTCTAATTTTTGAATTTTCTCTTGTTGTTTTTCATAAGCTTTTTGTTGTAGTAAGAAGCGGTTTTCGCGTTCAGTAACATAGTATGAATAATTGCCCTTATAATATTCGCAAGTGTGATGATGAATTTCATATACTTCTTGACAGACTTTATCTAAAAAGTATTGGTCATGGCTCACAATTAGTAGTGATACCGGTGAAGATTTTAAATAATCTTCTAACCATGTTAATGTTTCGATATCTAAATGGTTGGTAGGTTCGTCTAAAATTAAGACATCATGTTTTTCTAATAAAATTTTAGCTAAGGCTAAACGAGTTCTTTGTCCACCGGATAATTGTTGAATAGGCTTATCATAATCTTCAGGATAAAATTGGAATCCATGTAAGACAGAACGAATTTCACCTTCATAGCCGTAGGCATTCATTTTATTTAATTGTTCTTGTAAATCATCGTAACGTGTTAATGTTTGTTGGTAGAGTGATTCATTGGCTAATACGTCTGGATTTCCTAATTTATCAGCTATTAAAAGAGATTCCTGCTTTAAAGCTTCAACGCCTTTAAATAATTCAATCATTTCCTCCCAAATTGTATTTTCAGAATCGACTGAAGCATATTGATCTAAGTAACCGATGGAAAGGTCTTTTTTCTTACTCACCATTCCTAAACTAGGTTCTTCAATTCCGGCTAAAATTTTTAATAATGTTGATTTTCCTGTTCCGTTTCTTCCCACTAATGCAATACGAGAACGTTCTTGGACTTCAAGGGAAATATTTTCAAATAGTACATCTGGGCCAAAATGTCTAGCTAGCCCTTGACCTTGTAATAAAATCATCTCATAATCCTCTTTCTATGCAGTTTCAAATTTATTCTATCATACATATGGTAAGGACAAAAGTTTTTAATATTCTTTATGTAAATGTAAGATTGAGAAAAAATCACAATAGGTTTAAAATGTGATTATTTTAAGGAATATGTAGAATAAAATGTACAAATGTAATAATTTTATGTAAAAACAAGCATATTGCTTGTGAAAAATATGAAACTTATGCTAGAATATTTATGAAATTTGATATAAAGGAGACTGAAAAATGAAAAAAATTGAAATTCCAAAAGCTACCGCAAAGCGCTTGGCAATTTATCATCGTTATTTAAGATTTTTACATGATGCAGGAAAACGCCGTATCTCATCAACAGAATTAAGTGATGCAGTTAAAGTAGATAGTGCGACAATCCGTCGTGACTTCTCATATTTTGGAGCGTTAGGAAAACGTGGTTATGGTTATGATGTGGAGTATTTATTAGACTTCTTCAGTCAACAATTAAATCATGATCGTTTAACAAATGTTGCTTTAGTGGGAGTGGGAAATTTAGGGCAAGCTTTATTAAACTATAATTTCCACCAAAGTAATCATGTAAGAATTAGTGCTGCGTTTGAAGTTGACGAAAGTATGGTAGGAAAAATTGTGAGTGGAGTTCCAGTTTATTCTATGAACGATTTAGTAGAACAACTTCGTGTGCAACAAATTCAAGTGGCGATTTTAACAGTTCCTCAAGAGGTTGCTCAAGAAACTGCTAATTTATTAATCGAAGCTGATGTTCGTGGTATTTTAAACTTTACACCGCTTCGTTTAACTGCACCAGATCATATTCGTGTTCAAAATGTTGACTTAACAAATGAATTGCAAACTTTGATTTATTTCTTAGATAACAACAATAATAACTAATTGTAGAAACATCTTGTAAATGAGGAGAGCATTTATGAGATGTTTTTTTTGCGTAAATGACTTTGTCTATAGTAGCAGAGAGGACGGCAGCAAACCTTTGGTTTCATGCCTAAACTTTGAGCCTAGGGTCTCAAAGTTTCCCCCGACCAGAACAGGATCTGTTCTGGTCTTTTCACCACGGCGACCATTATCTTAGTTTGGCTCGCTTTCGCTCGCCATGACAAATTTATATCTGTTAATCTTTTATGGCCTTGCTTCCGATATCTTTTCGGTAAAAGAGGCCTTCTGTTTTTTGTTGGGTGAGTTCTTGGTAGATGGTGTCTTGGGCTTCTTTGACAGTGTCTGCTGTGGTGACGAGCATATAGACACGTCCACCGTTTGAGAGCAGTGCTCTGCTATTTTCCGCAAACTTAGCCCCTGCATAGTAGGTGATGATGTCGCCTTCTGTCTTGACTGGCAATTCAACACCCTTTTCATAGTCTAGCGGGTAACCGTTGGATGCGACAACCACACCCAGAGTCACACCCTTATCCGTCCAAGTGATGTTTGGTTCCTTGCCATTCAGGATATCCGTTATATTTTGTGCAAAGTCAGATGTCAAACGAGGCAGAATAATCTGAGTTTCAGGATCTCCAAAGCGTGCGTTAAACTCGATGACCTTAGGTCCATCAGCTGTCAGAATCAAGCCTGCGTAAAGGACACCCAAATAAGGGCGACCTTCCTGAATCATGCCTTCAAGAACTGGCTTGACAATAGTCTTAACCGCTGTATCAACTACACTCTGTGGCAAGTGTGGAACTGGTGCATAGGCACCCATCCCACCAGTGTTAGGACCCTTGTCCCCGTCGTAGGCACGTTTGTGATCCTGAGCCGTTGGCATGATGTAGAATTTTCCCCCATTGACAAAGGCAAAAAGAGAGAACTCCTCTCCAGCTAGGAACTCTTCGATGACAACACGCGCACCTGAATCACCGAATTTATTGTCCAAAAGCATCTCGTGGGCAGCTTCGACCGCTTGCTCAACCGTTTCTGCAACAACA
>ERZ773018.1484-NODE-1484-length-12482-cov-3.178724_pt1 | contig 12482 bp, 23 predicted proteins | sample MGYA00580840_ERZ773018 | MGnify/ENA primary metagenome ERZ773018 (study PRJEB29015, sample SAMEA2738125) | human oral metagenome | biome: human oral; feature: human-associated habitat; material: saliva | place: China | collected 2256 ... | reverse complement strand
GTGAATATGTGACAAAAGGTAAATCCAATAGGAATGAGAGTTGGAATTATGAAATCACGACCATCTGAATGGTTCGCAAAGACAAGAAGACTATCTGCAGATTTCTTTGTTGAAGATATTAAAGTGAGAGATTTTTTGGAAAAGAAGCTTGCTAGATCTGGTGTGGCTAAGGTTGTGATTAGAAAGACTCTCAAAGAAGGTGAAATTATTCTTTTCGCATCAAAGGTTGGTGTTATTATGGGAAAAAATGGTGAAAAGATTAAGGCTTTGGAAGAGGAATTGACAAAGAAGTTTGGTAAGCCTTTTAAGATTACTATCAAAGAAGTAAGAACTCCTGAACTTTCTGCTAAGATTATGGCTGAATATATTGCTTCTCAACTTGAGGCTAGAATGCCATATAGAAAGGTTGTAAAACAAGTACTTTCTAGGGTTATGGAGAAGGGTGCAAGTGGTATTAAGATTCAAATCGGAGGAAGACTTGGAGGTACTGATATTGCTAGAAGCGAAAAGTTTATTGATGGTAGAGTATCTTTGCAGACTTTTAGATCTGATATTGATTATCATTATCTTCAGGCTATGACTAAGTACGGAGTGCTTGGAATTAAGGTTTGGATTGAAAAGTGAGTACTTACTGGTACAAAGAAGAAAGCAAAGAAAACTCTGAATTTAGACTAATTTTTAGTCAGTTGATATTGGTTCAGATTTGGTATATTTTTTAATTGAGATTTGTTATTATCATGTTGTTGACTCCAAAAAAATGGAAATATAGAAAGCAAATAGTTCCATCATTGAAAGGAAAAAGTGCTAGAGGAAACTATGTAGCATTTGGAGAATATGGGCTTAAGGCTACTACTAGTGGATACCTTACTAATAAGCAACTTGAGGCTGCCAGAAAGGTTATTGTTAGACATACAAGAAAGGTTGGTCAGCTTTGGATGAGAGTTTTTCCTGATACTCCTATTACTAAAAAAGGACTTGAAATGCCGATGGGATCTGGAAAGGGAGATGTTGATATTTATGCAGCTCCAGTAAGAAAGGGGAAGATCGTATTTGAACTTTCAGGACTTTCTAGAGAGTTAGCTGAACAGGTAATTATCAGTGCTGCGAAAAAGTTGCCAATTAAGGCAAGATTTGTAGCGAAGGGAGAAATTAAGTAATATTTTTATACCACTAAAGTGTTTTTGAGATGAAAGGAACTGGTTTGTTTATGAAAGAACTTATTTCTAAGGATGTGAAGGGGTTGGTTGCTATGAGAAAACAATTGAAGCAGGAACTCTTTGAACTAAGAATGAAAAATAGCGTGAGAGCACTTAAGGAAACTCATAAGATCGGAGACTTGAGAGTTAAGATCGCTAGAATCAATACTGTTTTACAATCTAAGATTAATGCATAATGACAATTATCGGTGAAAAAAATATTAAGGAATTGATTGGAGAGGTTGTAAGTGATAAGATGAACCAGACTTGTGTTGTTTTGGTAAAGTCTGTAAAAATGCATCCTATTTACAAGAAGAGATTTGTTGTAAGGAAGAAGTATTTTGCACACAATGCTGAAAATAAGGCACAGGTAGGAAACACTGTAAAGATTAGATTGGTAAAGCCTATCTCTAAGATGAAGAAGTGGAATATTATAGAGGTATTATAGTTTTAGATTGTTTAGTTTTTGAGAATGTTGCAACAAGAATCTTTGGTTGTGGTTGCTGATAACACCCAAGCAAAAAAGGCAAAAATTATCAGAGTTTTGAAAGGATCTTCTGGAAGAATCGCTAGAGTTGGAGATAGAGTTGTTGTTGCTATTAAGGAGGCAACTCCTGCGGCTTCAGTAAAGAAAGGACAGGTTTGTCAAGCTGTTGTTGTAAGGACAAAAAAGGAAATTGCTAGAAAGGATGGTACTTATATCAGGTTTGCTGATAATGCTATTGTTCTTCTTACAAAGGATGCTAAAGGAAATATGAATCCTATTGGTAAGAGAGTTTTCGGACCTGTTGCAAGAGAGCTTAGAGAAAATTATAGAAATATTACTAATATGGCGGAAGAAGTTTTGTAATAGCGTATTAAATTTATTTGTAATTGTATTATCTAATGAAAAAGCTTAGAAAATCTGATCCAGTAATTGTTATTTCAGGTAAGTCTAAAGGTGTGGTTTCTGTAATTGAAGCTGTAGATGGAGATATGGTTTACCTTAAGGATGTAAATGTTGTAAAGAAGGCTGTGAAATGACAAGGATTTGTAAAGAAGACTTTGCCTTTGCATGTATCAAATGTGGCTTACTATCTTGCAGACCAAAAGGTTGCTACTAAAATTGCTGTAGAAGTAAATAAGGATGGAAAGAAGGTAAGAAAGGCTAAGAAAAATGGAAAGGTTATTGATTAGTTGTTTTAAATATTTTTGATTGTTTAGGTATGAAAAAATCTGAATTGTTTGCAAAACTTAAGGATCATTTGCAACTTAAGAATATCAATCAGGTTCCAAAGATTGACAAGGTAATCGTTTCTATGGGAATCGGTTCTTTGGTGACAAGAAAGGGACATAAAGATTTTGAAGAATTTGAAAAGAATTTGATCAGAATTACTGGTATTGATTAAGTCTAAGAAGGCTATCTCTAACTTTAAACTTAGAGAAGGAATGCCTGTAATGCTTAAGGTTACTTTGAGAGGAGTAAGAGCTTACGATTTCTTGGATAGGTTTGCAAAGATGGTTTTGCCAAGAATTAGAGATTTTAGTGGAGTTTCTAAGAAGAATTTTGATCCTAAGGGAAATCTAAATCTTTGACTTCAGAATTATAATATTTTTCCTGAACTTGGAGTTGATGATGTAAATCTTCCAATGGGACTTCAGCTTACAATTGTAAGTACTGCAGGTACTCCTGAGGCATCTCAAGCATTGCTTCAAGAGATTGGATTCATCTTTAAGTAAAATTATTTATATTTATCATTTGTTATCTGATGGCAAGAACTGCATTAAAAGCTAAACAATGAAAAATGTTTGAAAAGAGGTTTGTTAAAGGAGAAAAACTAGAACAACCAACAAAGTATTACAATAGATGTAGGCTTTGCGGAAGATCTAAGGCTTATATTAGAGATTTTGGTATTTGTAGAGTATGTCTTAGAAGATATGCAAGAGACGGTTTGATTATGGGACTTAAGAAGGCTAGTTGGTAATAGTTTGTTTTATTTTATGAATTGTACTGATAAAAATGAGTTATGTTAATGCACCAGTTCATGATTTGTTGATAAGGATAAAGAATGCTTATATGGCTAGAAGAACTACAGTAGATGGAGTTGTTTACTCAAAGTTTAAGGCTAATATTCTTGATCTTTTGAAGCAATATGGGTTTGTTAAGGATTTTTCAATCCAGGGAACTGACTCTAAAAAGGAGATTTCTATTGAATTGAAAAAAGTGGTAAATCCTGTGAATGATATTCCTTCTGTAAAGTTCTATTCTAGGCCATCTAGACCTTGGTATGTTGGATATAAAGATCTAAAGAGTGTTGCTGGAGGAAAGGGACTTGGAATTATTTCAACAAATCAGGGACTTTTGCCAGCGCATGTGGCTAAACAGAAGAGATTAGGAGGTGAATTAATTGCTGAGATTTATTAATATATGCCTAATAGATTACTTTACTATTTAAAATTGCGATTCGATGTCAAAAATTGGTAAGAAACCTCTAAATATTCCACAAGGAGTTGAGGTTGAATTAGCTGAAGGATTAGTTAAGGTAACAGGTCCTAAAGGGACTTTGTCTTGGAACTTTCCTCACGGAGTAAAAATCGAAAAAAATGAATCAGAATTGACTTTTTCTATTCTTTCTGATGAGTATAAAAATCTTTGGGGATTGGCAAGAACTTTGACTGCTAATATGGTAGAATGAGTTTCTAATGGATATGAAAAGAAGCTTCTTATTATTGGAGTAGGATATTCTGCTAAGTTAGAAGGTAGAACTTTGGTGCTTTCACTTGGATTTGCTCATAAGGTTAATTTCCCACTTCCAGAAGGAATTGATATGAAGGTTGAACAAGATCCTAAAGGAAACACTGTTATCTTTGTTTCAGGTATTAGTAAGGAACTTGTTGGTGAGGTTGCCGCTAAGATTAGATCTCACAAGAAGCCTGAACCATATAAAGGAAAGGGAATCAGATATTTTGATGAGTATGTTAAGATTAAGCCAGGAAAATCTGCTAAGAAATAATAGCTATTGAATGTAATTTTACATTATTATATGTTTATTGTTATGAGTTATTTGAAGAATAAGCTTCAAGAGAAGATTAGAAAGTATTTGAGAAGAAAAAATAGAGTAAATACTAAGATTAAGAATCTTCATCCTGAATATAGACTTTTGGTAGAGAGATCTAATCTCTATGTGTCTGCTCAGGTACTTGATGCACAAGGAAATGTAGTTGCAGTGTCTTCAGATAAAACTGCATCAGGAGCGACTAAGACTCAAAGAGCTGAAGCTGCAGGAGCAAGTTTTGCAGAAGTTCTTAAGGGGAAGGGGGTAGAAAAGATCGCTTTTGATAGAAATGGATATTTGTACCATGGAAGAATTAAGGCGTTTGCTGATGGTTTGAGAAAAGGAGGAATTCAGTTTTAAGTTTTCTTTTGAAATACTATTTATCTATATAAATTACTATGTCTATGAGACCAGAAAGAGATACTAGAAGAGAAAAGCCAAAGAAGGAATTTGATGAATTGCTTTTGGAGGTAAGAAGAGTTACGAGAGTGACTACTGGAGGTAGAAGGCTTTCTTTTAGAGCAACAATTTTGATTGGAAACAGAAAGGGGAAAATCGGACTTGGTATTTCTAAAGGAAATGATGTGGCTAGCGCTGTTCAAAAAGCTTCTCATGAAGCTTACAAGAATATTTTTGAAGTGCCATTGACAAAGAACGATACTGTTCCGTATCCTATTTCTATGAAGTATAAGGCTTGTATTGTAAAGCTTTTGCCAGCTTCAGAGGGTACTGGACTTAAGGCTGGTTCATCTATCAGATCTGTATTGGAACTTGCTGGATATTCAAATATCCTTTCTAAGATGGTAGGTTCAAATAATAAGCTTAATAATGCACTAGCAACTATTCAGGCTTTGTCTGCATACAAGCATGCTGATTATTTTACAGCACTTAAGGGAGATAAGAAGGAGGAAGCTGTTTCTGAAGCGAAAGAGGCTCAAGTAGAAGCTTCAGCAACTGAGGAAAAGGCTCCAGCTAAGAAGGCTGCTCCAAAGAAGACAGCTGATGCTGCAAAAAAGGCTCCAGCTAAGAAGGCTACTACAAAGAAGGCTGAAAAAGCTGAATAGTCAGGTTTTTACTCTTTATGATAATGATACACATGAAACTTCATAGTTTGGTGAGAAGTAAGGGTCTAAAAGACAAACTTAATAGAAGAGGTAGAGGTAATGCTTCTGGAAGAGGAAATTTTTCTGGAAGAGGATGTAATGGTCAAAAGGCAAGAAGTGGACATTCTATGAAGCCTTTCTTTGAAGGAGGACAGACTTCTGTAGTACAGAGAATGCCTAAACATAGAGGATTCAAGAGATATTATAAGCTTGTTGAACTTTATGAAGTGCTTAATTTGGCTACTCTTGAAAAGGATACTAGAGTTACAGATATTGTAAGTAAGCCAGTTCTTGTTGAATTAGGATACCTTCATTCAACTGAAGATAAGGTTAAGATTCTTGGAAATGGAGAATTGACTAAGGCATTGTCTTTTGAAGGAATTGAGCAATTTTCAGACTCTGCTAAGCAAAAAATTCAAAATGCTGGTGGAAATATTAAATAATTCGTAGAATAATCTATTATACACTAGAATATGAGAAGCACGAGTACTGAGTTACCGTGCTTTCTTCTTTACTGGTGGCTCTTGGTGTTTTGCTTGACATACTAGAGGAAATAATTATTACTATCAGGTATACTTTAACTTATTATTTCATGAGAATGAAGGGTGTTAAAAGTTTTTCAAAAAAACTTCGTGAAGTCTTTATGAATAAGACTATTAGAAACAAGATTCTCTTTACTTTAGCTATTTTAGCGGTATATAGACTCTTGGTGTTTATTCCTGTTCCATTTGCAGATATTGGAGCGCTCCTCTCTCATACTTTAGGAGGGACATCTGACTATGGATATTTCGTAATGTTGCTTTGAGGGGCATTAGATCAGTTTTCTTTTATTGCTATTGGTATCTCTCCATATATTACTGCTTCGATTATTATGCAGTTGGCTGGAGTGGTTATACCTGCAGTTGAGGAACTTAGTGAACAAGGTGAAGTTGGACAAGCTAAGATTAACCAATATACAAGATATTTGACTCTTCCTCTTGCATTTTTGCAGGGAATAGGATCAGTGTATTTGATCAATAGTATGCTTGGTGGGGCTGTGATTGATACTTCGCTTGTTAATGTACTTTTGGCTGGATTCACTATGATGGTTGGTTCTATTATGTTGATGTGGCTTGGAGAACTTATTACAAGTAAGGGAATCTCAAATGGTATTTCAATGCTAATCTTTGCTTCAATCGTAGCTGGAATTACTCAGCAGTTGTATTCATCATTTGCTACTGCTCAGAGTGTTTGGGGAATGCTTATGTTTGTGTTGGTGATTGTATTGGTACTTGTGATTCTTTCTATCTTTATTCTAAAGTCTGTGAAGGAGATCCCTATTATTTATGCTAAGCAAGGAAAAGCTCAGCAGTCTTCTTCTTTGCCAATTCCTCTTAATCCAGTAGGAATGGTGCCTATTATCTTTGGTATGGCATTTGTTTCATTCCCATACCTCTTGGCTAAGTTAGTTACTCAATTTAATCCAGCAAATGTGAAATTAGTAGCAGTTGCTCAGTGGGTAGAGACTCATTTTAATATCTACTCTGCAAATCCTGGAGTTTGGGCTATCTTTGCTTATGTGATCTTCATCGTGTTGTTTACTTTCTTTTATGCGATGATTACCTTTAGTCCAGATAAGATCTCTGATAATATTCAGAAAAGAGGAGGTTTTATCCCATCTATTAGACCTGGAAAAGCTACTGCTCAATATATTAATAAAATCTTGATGCATCTTTGCCTCTGGGGAGGTTTAGGACTTGCTTTGATTGGTATCTATACTTATATTCTAAAGTGGATTCCTTTTGTTCAGACTATCGTTGAAGCTGTTGGATCGTTGCCAACTGTAGTGACTGGTTCTGGAGTGATTATTATTGTAGGAGTTGTTCAAGAAATCGTGAATAAGATTGAAGGAGAACTTGTTATGAAGAAGTATGAAGCTTACGAATAATTTGATTTAAAAATATAGAAAAGACTGACCTTAGAGTCAGTTTTTTTTGTTTTTTATACTGAAATATATTATATCATAAAATATAGAAAAGGCAAGTATTAAATGTATGGGATTTTTTGAAAAAGATGACAAATATTTTTTTTGCTGTATAATTATCTATGAAGAATTTTATATCATAGTGGTTATGAAAGATGACGAAAAAGGAGTATATCATTACCTTTCTAGATAAAGTGAAAGATATCTGGGAACCGGCAAGAGGATTTGCTGTATTGATGAGGTATGATATTTTTAATGATCAGCAGATTGATACTTTCTTTGAGCTATTTAAGAGTGTTGTACATTCAACAAATGATCAGCAGAGAAAAAGAAAACTCCAACTTGCGATTGATAATATTGAAGCAATAAAAAGAAAGGAAAAGAAGTCAGAATCAATCCACTTTGAAAGAGATTTGGATGCGCTCCTTACTGAGGCATAATTATTCCCTAAGTATATATCTATTTTTATGATTTATTGTATATTAAGATGAGTAATCCAGAAATTAAAAGAGCTGAGGATATTAAGAGAGAGCTTTATCTAGGCGCGGAGAAGGCTAAGAATATTAATGAAAAGATTAATGAGACTGTTGATCAAAAAGACGTTGAAACGCTTCTTAAATTTAGGGAGGAGAATGCTGTAGCACTTAATTTGCTTAAGCAGAATTTTCAGAGTCCAGAATTTCAAAAGAAATTTGATGATGTCCTTAGAGGTAATCAGGTTTTACTTTTGAAAGAAGCGACAAAACAGGCAAAAACTCAGGAAGATAAAGCAGAGATGGCAGTATATCTCGATCAAAAGAATGTTTTTGGTAAATATAGTACTGCATTGGCAGATATTTCTGGTTCTATAGCTCAGCTTAAGGAGGAATTGAAAAATCCAAAGGATAGAAAAGATAAGAAAGCTCTTAAAGCACAGATTGATGAATTAGAAGATTTGGAAAAACAGATTTCTAAGGAGTATGCTGATCTTAAAGCTCGTATTGGTATTGAGATTACTGAGCTTAATAGAGATATTCTTGTAGATGTTGAGTGATATAATGTGGCAGCACATAATAACTTTAAGGTATCTGGTGTAGAGACTAAAACCGATAAACAGAGGCTTCATAAGACGGCAAAGGAGGTGAGAAAACTTTTTGAAAAAATGTCAGAAAATGCAGAGCAAAAATTAAAGCTTCAACCTGCTGAGAAGAAAATTATGAGACAATTTGCTGGAATTGTTAGTGATGTGTTAAAACATTCAGAAAAATCTGTGACTTCTAGTGGTGTGCCTGTTGAAAAGTTTATTTTGGATTTGGCTCATAATGATAATGTAGCATTTTATACTCCAGAGGATCTTATTAAGAAATTTGAAGATAATGGTTTAGTTATTAAGAAAGAGAGCTGGTGGCAAAGGAGATGGTGAGAAAGAGGAATTACTTATTTAAAGGATATTTCTAATTTTTATAGAGCAAGCCATGATGTTAAGGATGCTGATGCTTATAATTCAGGGGCAAATTTGAGAAAGTATTTTGATTTAATTAGGCAAACTGGTTCGTTTCAATCAGCTTTGGATACCTTTAATCCAGAAGTGGAAAAGGCCCTAGATTTACGTAAATTGCCTAGAAATGAGAGATTTGCTAAATTAAAAGAAAGTAAAAATGTGACTAAGGATGATATTGATAAGGTGATGGATCTTTGTCTAGATTTTAACCTGGATGGGATGATCGCTTATGGCGATACTGGTATCAAGGGAGGAAATCAGATTAAGGAAATGTTTAGTAAATTTGGTACTCTAGAGGAGAAAAAGCAGGCTTTTGAAAATATTTTAAATGCTGTTTCTAAGGCTAATAAGTCTCAATTGCAAGAAAAAAAACTGACTATAGATGATATTATTCAGGATTTTGAAACTTTTACTGTAGCTCAAAATTTTCTTAAGAATCCTCCAATGGATATGAATTATATCCTAAAGTATGGAGAGAATGCTTTTGATGAATATAAGAAAGCAATGACAGCTGATCTTCCTTTAACTTTGGAAGAAAGAAATGCAAGAGATAAGGTAGTTGAAGAAGGGGTACAGGAAATTACTACAAAGCTACCAGATAATATAACTAAGATTGAGGCTAAAGCTGCAAAGGCTAAGGCAGAAGGAAGAGATAAAGATGCGGAAAATTACCAGAAGGCTGCTGAAAAGCTTAAAAAACTTAGAGATATAGATGCTAAGCTTCTTAGAGAAGGACTTAGAGAGGTGTTGGAAGGACAGGCAGCTGCAATTAGGCAGTCTGGGCTTGGTGCTGGAGTAGATATTCCGCTTACTAGGATTTTGAAGGGGCTTTCATTTAATTTTGGAACTAGATATAACGAAGATGGATCTATCAATGCAGGAGTGAATCTTGCATGGAATGGTAGTGTAGATCTTTCTGCAAATGGTAGATTTAAGGGATTTGCTGGAGTTTCTGCTGGAACTAATCTTTTATCTATTCCAATTTTGGGAGGAAGTGCTGGACTTGGATATACCTTTGAAAATTCTAAGCAAGATAAATCGCTTGATGTTAGAAGTGAAAAGACCTTTACACTTGGTGTTGGGGGTTTAATTGCCCCAGGTATAATTGGGTGGAATATTAATGTTGGAGTAGATAGAGATCTTGATGCTGGTAGATTGCAGATGCAGGAAAAGATTAAATCAAGTGTTGGTAGTTTAGTGGTGGATTTGATGAGTTCTTCTGATGAAAAAAAATCTGAAGAAAAGTTTACTTGAGAGAAGTTTAAATTTGATGAGAAGATTTTTAAGGAGAAATTAGAGGCTAGATATCCGAAAACTAAGAAAGAAACTCTTGAGGCTGCTGTTAAAAATCTTGGTCAGATTTTGCAATATTATGACTGAGTTGAAATGAATGAGGCTAATGTTTCTTTGATTGCTGAGGAAATTTCTAGTGCATATTCTCAGGCTTGGTCAAATATGCAGGCGCTTAAACTTGCTGATAAGGGATGGTATATTTCTGGAGCTGGGCTTTCAGTTAGCTTTTTCCAAGGGGTGATTCCTGTTGTCGGAATTTTAAAGTTTGCAAAACATAGATTTCATGGATCTTCTGATACAAAAGAATCGACTCAGAATTTTGTTGCTATGAGAGAGACATGAAAGTGAAATAGAGAGCTTGCGGATGAGAACTTGAGTAATAATTTGATCGCCCTTGAGCAGCAACTTGGAGTTGAAAAAGGAACGCTTTCGCTTGTAGCTGATCAAGATGGAGCAGCCGTTGAAGAATGAAAAGATGCTGATTATATTCAGATTTCTTTGGATAAGTTGCTTACAAAATCAAATATTGCTTTGAATCCAGTGATTAAGCAGAATATAAAAATTGATAAAGAAAAAAGGACGATTGTTGTCCATAAAAATACTCTTTTGAGAGCTTCAAGTGGATATTTGGCTGATTCAAAAGCTATGACCTTGGATGTTGGGGCTCATAGGACAGATAAGTCAGCACAGATTATTACAAAGGATTCAGTGAATGATTTTTTGAATAATCAAGTGAATGAATGGAGTCTTAACCCAGAAGCTAAGATTGCTCCAGAAAAGTTGCCAAAATTGGCTGCTAGTTTGGATGAACAGAAGTTTGCTAGAGCATTTAAGGAATTGAAGGACCAAGTTGTTAAGGCTGGTTATGAATTCCCTTCGGAATATGCAAATTTGGCTATAGAATCTACAGAAGATGGCAAGGGATGGTTTCTTTATGATACTGAAAAAAATTATAGAATTCCATGAGATACATGAAAGCCTCTTATAATTCCTGAAGGAAAACATCTTGTGATTGATATGACGACTGGAAGATCTCAGTTGAAATTTGAAGAAATCAAGAGAGGAACAGAAAATTTTAAGGTAAAGATTGAAGGACTTCCTAAGGCTGCTCCCATATCTGCTGATGTCTTAAATGTAAATCAGGATATACAGAACCTTATTGATGGGCTTTATACAAATTTGAGTCTTTTAAAGTCAAATGCTGTTAGAAATGTGGCTCATAAGTCCACAGGTAGAGCAGAATTAACTAACGGATATACTGCATGGAGAAAGGCTTTGTCAGATTTTTGTTGTGAATTGCCAAAGGAGTGAGATTATGGGAAGATTAATCTTGCGGCAGATAAGATGATTGCACTGTTGGTAAGTATGGATAAGTATATTCAGCATTCAGATGGTGCAAACAAGGCTGGAATTTTTAAGGATATATTAGGAGGTGCTTGAGGTTTGTCTGAATTAAAGGATAAAAAAGATTATGCTAGTAAGGTAAAATTGCAGCAGTTGCTTCTAGAGTTGGATGGTATGTTTAGTAGAACGGCAAATGTAAGGGGAACTAATGAAAATAATAAATATCAACTGCAATATGGTGCTGAGTCTAATAAGAATACATTTAATCAAATTACTACGGATATTTCTACAAAGATTGTGGCTAAAATGAAGAGGTTGAATGCTAAAAAAACTGGGCAATTTGATTGTTATGAGGATTATGCAAATTTATTTAAGTCAATGAATGAAGGAACTCAAAATATTGAATCTCAAGTAGCATCTGTAGTAAAGGAAGGGGTTATTGCTTATAACTATGGAAATCCTGCAGATATGATGAGACCTATTATCAATCCTCATATTATTGAGTGAACGGAAAATAAGAATAAGCTTCCTATTCCTGAAACGGTAAAATTACATGTTCTACAGCAGCTTTTCCAGGAAGATTCAATTCTTGTTGTGAATATTCTTCAGAGTCTCAAGGAAAGGACTTGAAGTACGCAGACTTTGGAGGAGATGAGAGAGACTGTTTATGCTCAGCTTTGAAGTCTTTTGAAGTGAGAAGCTATTGACATTTGATGAAAAAAGGTTACTATGTGAGCCAGTTTCTCTACTGGATATTTTGCTCAGTGTGTGAACCATATGGTAATGATTGGAGATCTCCATTTTAATGTTGAAGGAAGTCCAGATCATCCTGATGGAGCTAAGAATAAGTTTGAAGCTGAGATTGCTGGATCAGCTCAAGTAGTAGCAAGTATGGAGAGTGATATTCAGAATAATAATACTACGAGAAGATTCGCGGTGGCTGCTGAGGTGGCAAAGATAGATACTCGTAAACCACCAGAGGAAATTATTATAGACGACCCTCCTACGACAGATCCTAATGACTGAAGCGAGGATACACCACCGGATAAGCCAAATAATGATGGTGCT
>ERZ773018.1483-NODE-1483-length-12483-cov-8.385259_pt1 | contig 12483 bp, 5 predicted proteins | sample MGYA00580840_ERZ773018 | MGnify/ENA primary metagenome ERZ773018 (study PRJEB29015, sample SAMEA2738125) | human oral metagenome | biome: human oral; feature: human-associated habitat; material: saliva | place: China | collected 2256 ... | reverse complement strand
TATGAGAATTCCTGTTAAAATTAAAAATGAACAAATAATAGAAACTATTAAGAAAAACACTGAAGATTTCGGATATGAATTTGTATTACATTCAAATACTCAACCTTTATATGTACCAAAAGATAGTTTCTTAGTTTCAACTTTAATGGATATCTATAAAGACTTAACAGGAGATAAAGATGCAGAACCAGTAGCAATTGGTGGAGGAACTTACGCTAAATATGCAAATAACACTGTTGCCTTTGGAGCTTTACTTCCAGAACAAGAAGATAGAATGCACCAAAGAGATGAATATTTAGAGATCTCAAAAATTGATAAACTTCTTCAAATATATGTAGAAGCTATTTACAAGTTGGCAAAATAGATAGGAGAAATTATGTGGAAAAAATTAACAATAGAGTCCAAACACACTATTGAGGAATACACAAAAAATAGGTTTGAAATCTGTGATTTAAGTTTTTCTAATCTTTTCTTATGGAGCTTTGGGGAAAACACAGAATATGAAATAGAAAATGATGTTTTGACTATCAGAAGTGAGTATATGGGTGAGGTATATTACTATATGCCTATTCCTAAAAATGATACTCCTGAAAATATAGCTGCTATGAAAGAAAAAATAAAAAAAATCATAGAGGAAAATGTACCTATTCACTACTTTACAGAATATTGGTATGAAAAATTAAAAGATGATTTTAATTTACAAGAGAAAAGAGATTATGAGGACTATATTTATTCTTATGAAAGTCTATCAACTTTAAAGGGTAGACACTATGCTAAGAAAAAGAATAGAGTAGCTAATTTTAGAAAAAATTATGAATATTCTTATGAAAGTATAAGTAAGGATAATATAGAAGAAGTAATTGATTTTCAAGAAAAATGGTATAAACTTCATTCAGACTTTGGTGGAGAAATTCTAAAAAATGAAAATGAAGGAATAATGCAACTTTTAAAAAATTATGATAGTTTAGATATCAAAGGTGGTTTTTTAAAAGTTAATAATCAAATTATTGCCTATAGTCTAGGAGAAGCATTGAACGATAAAATAGTATTAGTTCATACTGAAAAAGCCTTAATTGACTATATAGGAAGTTATCAAGCAATAAATATGATATATTTACAAGAAGAATGGCAAGGTTATGAATTAGTAAATAGAGAAGATGATTTTGGTGATGAAGGATTAAGAGAAGCAAAAATGTCATACAAACCCCTTTATCTTTTAAAAAAATATAGCATAGAAAAGAATGTGTAAGATAATTATTTTTTAGAAGGAATTACTGGAGGATCATGTATATAAAAATTATATTACAACTTATCGGTGGTTTAGGTCTATTTTTGTATGGTATGGAACACATGTCAACAAGTATGCAGAAAATAGCAGGTCCAAAGTTAAAAAAGATTTTAGCTTCTTTAACTAACAATAGAATACTAGGTATTCTAGTTGGAATTGTTATAACAGCTTTAGTGCAGTCATCATCTGTTAGTACAGTTATGACAGTTGGTTTTGTAAATGCTTCGCTTTTAACTTTAAAACAAGCATTAGGAGTTATTTTAGGGGCGAATATAGGAACAACTATCACAGGTTGGTTACTAGTTTTAGATATAGGTAAGTATGGACTTCCAATAGTTGGAGCAGCAGCTATCCTATATATGTTTATGAAAAAAGAGAAGGCTAGAACAAATCTAAGTGCAATCATTGGAGTTGGATTAATATTTTTTGGATTACAACTTATGAGCCAAGCTCTTAGCCCTTTAAAAGATATGCCAGAATTCATTGAAATGTTTAAGATGTTTAAGGTTGACTCATACTTTGGTCTACTAAAAGTAACAGCAGTAGGAGCAATTATAACAGCTTTAATTCAATCTTCAGCAGCTACTATAGGTATAACAATAGCTCTTGCATCTCAAGGGCTTATAGATTATCAAGCAGCAGTTGCCTTAGTTTTAGGAGAAAATGTAGGGACAACAGTAACAGCTTTTCTAGCTTCCTTAGGAGCTAAACCTAATGCGAAGAGAGCAGCCTTTGCCCATACACTTATCAATTTAATAGGAGTTCTTTGGGTAACTTCTATATTTAGATTTTATTTAAAATTTTTAAATAATTTTGTTGATCCTGTACATCATATGGGAGCAGCAATAGCGGCAGCTCATACAATTTTTAATATAACTAACGTAATTATCTTGATACCTTTTGTTGGGCTACTAGATAAAATACTATTATACATTGTTAAAGATACAGGTGAAGATGAACAAAGAGTAACTAAGCTTGCTTCTTTGAAAATGACTTTACCCAATGTAATCATAGATCAAACTAAAATAGAGGTAAGCTCTATGGTGACTATGATAGATGATGTATTCTTAAAATTGGAAGAATCATTAAAAGAAAAAGAAAAAATTGCTAAGTATAATGAAGAAATAGTTGCAGCTGAAGATAAACTAGATTTATATGAAAAAGAAATTTATGATTCAAATTTCTCATTATTAAGTAAATCTTTGAGTAAATCTTTAATTGAAGATACTAGAATGAACTTATTAGCTTGTGATGAGTATGAAACTATTGGTGACTATCAAAATAGAATAGCAAATAGACTCTATATGCTTTATGAAAACTCTATTGACCTTGATGAAACTAGAGCCAAGATGATATTCAAGCTTCATTCTCTTTCTGTTGAACTATTTAATGATATAAGTAGAGCAGTAAAAACAGGTGAAAAAGAACTATATTCAACAGGTCTAAAAAAATATCAAGAGTTGAAATCTTACTATAAAGAAGTAAAAAGAGAGCATTTCTCAAGATCTGAGAATATACCTGCAAGATTGAATACAGGTTACCTAGATATCATCAATTACTATAAGAGAATAGCAGACCATACTTACAATATTATTGAGTATGTTATGAAGATATAAAGGAGTGTAGATGAGAAAATTATATTTATTAATTGTTTTGTTACTTGTATGTTCTATTGAAATTTTAGCAGCAAATAAACCTAATGTTACAGCTATCACAGAAGTTTTTGGAGATGGGCAAAAATTAACAGGTGTAATATTAGAATATCCTATGGCTATCAATGGAAAAAAATTAACAAAAGAAACATTTGAAGTTACAGATAGAACTATTTTAAATATTTATACTAATGATGTTTCTGAAAAAGTAAAAAACTCTAAAAATGGAAAATATGTAATTATAGAATTAGATCCAAAAGATAAAAATTCAGGTATTTTTACAACTGCACAAAGAGGAAAATTTAATGAGAAAAAAGTATCTTTAATTCAAAAAAATAAAATTTATACAATAAAAAATACTGTGATAAAATCTAGTAAAGAAATTTTAATTAATAGTGCATCAAGAGATTTAATTGTTGAAGATTTTAAGCAATTTGAATTTAAAGATCCTAAAACAGGTCTAACATTAGGATATAATTTATATATTCCTAAAAATTATGATAAAAATAAAAAATACCCATTGGTTTTATTTATTCATGATGCAGGACCAACAGATTTAAAAGAAACTGTTGTAGCTTTAATTCAAGGAAATGGAGCAATTATTTTTGCTTCTCCTGAAGAACAAGCTAAGCATGAAGCTTTTGTTTTAGCACCTAAATATAATAAAAAAATAGTTAATGATGATGGAAATATTGATCCGCTTTTAGATACAACATTAAATCTATTAGACTATTTAAAAAATGAGTACAGCATAGATACTGATAGACTTTATACTACAGGGCAATCTATGGGTGGAATGATGTCTATCGTTATGAATTTTAGACAACCAGACTTGTTTGCTGCCTCATATTTAGTAGCTTGTCAATGGGATCCTACTGTTGTAGCTCCTATGGCTAAAAATAAGATATGGATTACAGTTTCAACAGGAGATGAAAAAGCATTTCCTGGAATGAATGCAATAACAGATACTTTGAAGAAAAATGGAGCTAAGGTTGCTTATGGTTCTTGGAAAGGGACTTATAGTTCAGAGGAATTTATAAAAGCAGTAAAAGAAATAGAAAAAGAAAATGCTAATGTAAATTATTCAACTTTAGAAAAAGGAACCGTTATTCCAAAAGATGTAGTAGAAACTTCAAAAGGTGGAGAACATATCTATACTTGGACTATTGCATATAATATAGAAGGAATTAGAGATTGGTTATTTAGTCAAAGTAAGAGTAAAAAATAAGGAAATCACTGATATGGATAATTTAGATATTTTTGAAAATGCATGTAAATATTTTCTAGAAAAAATGACTGAATTTAAAGAAATTTTATCTAGTAAAATTGATAGCTTAAATAATAAAGATTGGATTCTTAGCGAGGGAAGTACAAAAATTTGTAAAGCTGATGAAACAGGCAAGAAAAAGAGATGTAAAGTTGGACTAAATTATGGATTAAAAATAGAATTATCAGTAGCTGATGTTCAGATTATTTGGAATGAATTTTCTTCATTTTTTACAAAAACTTATCTAGCAAGTATTGAAAGAATTTCAAACAATGAAGAAATAGCACGATATGAGTTTTTGGCAAGAAGTTCTATAGGAGATGAAATTAGATGTACTATCTACTTAGCTAATGAGTGGAATATTCCACAAATTTCTCTTTCAGGCTTTGTTGCACCTAGATACAAAAAAAATGATTATTAAAGGTTATTTATCAAATAGTGTTGATAAAAAAATTTAGACTATGACTTGACAGAATTAAGAGAATTTTTGAGAATTAATAGCTTGAAAATTCTCTTTTTTTGTACACTAATCTAAAAACTATTAAAAAAATTGATTTTAAAATAAAAATAATATATAATAGCATTTGTTGTTTGATGTAGTTTAACAAAATTTAACATATATAATATAAGGGGGAACATGAAAAAAATAATAACATATATTTTTCTAGTTTTTAGTATTTTATCTTTTTCAAATACATTTAATGAGAATGAAGATGAAAGAACTATTTTAAGAAAAGAGCAAAGATTAGAACAAGAAAGGATTCAGGAGAAATATGAGAATTCAAAAGATAGTTATCAAAAAGATACAAAAATAGAAGTGGATAAAAATGAGCTTAAATTTTACATTTCTAAAATAAATTTATTTGATGATGAAAATCTTCTTAATGAAATAGAAAAAGAAAATATTTTATCAAAATATGAGAATAAAAAACTGGGTAGTACTGATATTTCAAATATATTAGTAGAATTGACAAATAGGTTAATTGAAAAAGGCTATGTTACATCAACAGCATCACTATCTGAAAACAACAACTTAAATTCAGAAACTTTAAATTTAAAAATAATCTCAGGAAAAATTGAAAAGATAATACTCAATGAAGATGATTCTTTAGATAAGTTAAAGAAGTATTTTTTGGTGTCTACAAAAGAGGAAAAAGTACTAAATGTTAGAGATTTAGATACAACAACAGAGAATTTTAATTATCTTGAAGCAAATAATATGACTATGGAAATTATTCCGAGCGATAAAGAAAATTATTCAATAATAAAATTAAAAAATGAGATGAAAGATAAATTTACCATATCTCTTTTAACCAATAATTATGGAGAAGATAATCAAAATGGTATTTGGAGAGGTGGAACTTCAATAAATATAGATAGTCCATTAGGAATTGGGGATAGAGTATATTTCTCATATATGACAGTACACAAAAAGAAAGCTGATAGAAGTTGGAAAAGAACAACAGAAAGTCTAAAACCAGGAGAAATATTACCAATAGGTCCAAAAGGTTATGACCCAGCGAAAGATACTCTACCATATAAAAGAGAATTAGACTTATATAATTTTAGATATACTATGAAATTTAGAGACTATACTCTATCTTTGGGAAGTAGTAGAAGTGAAAATATTAGTAGTTTTTACACTCCAACTACTATCTATGATATGGAAACTATGAGCAGTAATTTCTCTGTTAATTTAGATAAAATTCTATGGAGAAATCAAAAAAGTAAATTAAGTTTAGGAGTAGGATTAAAAAGAAAGCATAATAAAAGCTATATAGAGGATACTCTTTTATCAGATAGAATATTGACTATAGGAGATATTTCTTTAAATGGAACAACAGTATTTTATGGTGGGATATTTGGAATAACTTTAGACTATGAAAGAGGTTTAAGAGCTCTTGGAGCTTCTAATACTCCAAAAGCAGAGTTTAAAAAATACAGTTTAAATCTTAATTACTATAAGCCATTAACAAAGAAATTAGTGTACAGATTTAATACTTTAACAAGCCATTCAAAAGATGTTCTATATGCTTCTGAAAAACAATCTATAGGAGGAGTAGGTTCTGTTCCAGGTTATCATAGAAGAGGAAATATTATGGGAGATAGAGCTATAGAGATTGAAAATGAACTATCATACAAGATAATAGACTCCGAAAAAATAGGAAGATTAAGTCCATATATAAGCTATTCATATGGAGCAGTTAGAAATAATAAAAATCCTTCTGTTTATGGAAAAGGTTATGTTAGTGGGGCATCAATAGGTTTGAGATATAGTATGAAATATTTAGACATTGATTTAGCATATGCGAAGGCTTTATCACATTCAAGCTATATCAAACCAAGAGACAGAGAAATATATTTTAGTACAAGTTTAAAAATAAGATTTTAATTGGGGGTAAATATGAGAAACAGAATACTAAAAAGAGTGATTACAGTAATTTTTCTATTACTTCACACACTGGAGATATTTGGGGCAAATTTAGTTGTAGATCCAAATTCAACATACAATACTAAGGTAGATGAAAGTAGAAACGGAGTTCCTATTGTTAATATATCAACTCCAAATGATAGAGGAGTCAGTATTAATGAGTTTAAAGAATATAATGTTGATGAGAAAGGACAAATATTAAATAATGCAGATAATGTAGGAAGAAGTCATTTAGGTGGACTAATAAATGCCAATCCAAACTTAGCGCCTAATCAAGCAGCAAATTTAATAATTCTTCAAGTAAATGGTTCTAATCGTTCACAGATTGAAGGATACTTAGAGGCTTTTAGCAGACAAAAAGTTGATGTTATTCTAGCCAATGAAAATGGGCTATATATCAATAATTCAGGAACTATTAATATAAAGAATTTCACAGCAACAACAGGAAAATTAAATTTAAAAGATGGAGATTTTGTTGGTATAGATGTTGAAAAAGGAAATGTTTTAATAGGACCAAAAGGTTTTAATGGAAATAATACTGACTATGTTGATATAATAGCTAAAACTTTAGAACTTAGAGGAAATATAGTTGCTAATAACTTAAATATAAAAACAGGGTCAAATGACAAAAATTCTTCTAATACTCTTGCGATAGATGCTAGTGAACTAGGAGGAATGTATGCAGGAGTTATTAAAATAGTTTCAACAGATAAAGGTGTTGGAGTAAATTCAGATTCCTTTATAGTTTCAAAAGATAAGAAATTAGAAATAACTGCTGATGGACAAATAAAAATTAATAAGGTTCAAGCTAAAGGGATTGATATAAAAGGAAAAGAGTATGTTCAAAAAGATTTAACATATTCTGATGGAGATATATCAATAAAAGCGGATAAAATTAAGTTAGCTGGAACAGGTATGTCAGGAAACAAAGTTTCTTTAAATGGAGATGTTGAAAATAGCTCTAATATTTCTGCTAAGGAAAATTTAAATACCAAAAATTTTTCAAATACTGGATTAGTTCAAGTAAATGATAAAATTGAAGTTCTAGGAAATGTGAATAATACTGGAGAGATACTAACTAATAATTCATTTACAGCTAAAGATGTAAAAACGACAGGAAAGTTAATATCAAAAGATAATATTAATGTTTCTAATCTAGAAAATTCTGGAGTAATTACATCAAATAATAAATTAAATATAGATGGAAAATTAAATAATGCAGGAGAAATCCAAATAACAGATAATATTGTTGTGAATGGAAATGTTGAAAATACTGGAGAGATTTTAACAAATGGTTCTTTCACTTCAAAAGATGTTAAGAACAAGAAAGAATTGAGTGCAAATAAAGATATAAGAGTATCTAAACTTGAAAATACTGGGAATGTTTTGACAAATAGCAAAATAAGTATAAATGGAGACTTAACTAATACAGGAGAACTTAAAGCATTAGATAGTATATCAGTTACAGAAAATACTACAAATGATGGAAGTATTTTAACAAATAAGAACTTTTCAACTTCTGATTTAACAAATAATAAAAAAATAATTGTTAAAGAAAAAATTGATACAAAGAATTTAAAAAATACTGGGACAATAGCCTCAGGTGATAACTTTACTATTAATGGAAATTTTGAAAATAGTAACAATATAGAAACTGCAGATCTTGATTTAACAGGAAATAAACTAACAAATAGTGGAAGTATAAAAGCAGATAATATTTCTGCTAATGTAACAAATATAGCTAATAGTGGAAAAATATTATCTTCAAATAATATTGTTTTTTCTAATGCACAAAAATTACAAAATACTAATGATATTCTCGCGATTAAAAATATTCAAGCTAATAATACTATTATTGAAAATGATGGAAAAATAGCTTCTAATAATAAAATTATGCTTAATAATTCTAGTATTAAAAATACTAAGAAAATAACTTCAGATACAATAGAAATGAAAAATAATAGAAGTTTTGATAATACTGGAGAAGTAATAGGAAATAATGTTGTTTTGACAAGTGAAAATAATCTAAATTTTCATGGAAAAGTACAAGGAAATCAAAATTTATCTATAATTGGGAAAAATATAGAAAATAATGGAGAAATAATAGGAACAGGATTAGCTAATATTACTAGTACTAATTTTACTAATAATGGAGAATTGACAGCACAGGTACTTACAGTAGATGCAAAAAATGGCAAACTTACTAATAATAATATAATCAGTGGAGAAGAAGTAACTTTAAGTGCTAAAAATATAGAAAATAATGATTTAATTTCATCAGCAAAGAATATAACTTTAAAGGCTGATGAAAAAATATTAAATAACTCAAATAAAACAATTTATACTTCTGGAAAGTTAAGTATTTTGGGAAGAGAGATTGAAAATAAAAAGAATGCAGAATTTTTAGCTACAGATATAGAACTAAAAGCTGATAAAGTAAAAAATGAAGTTGGAACTATAAAAGCTTCTAATAATATCATAATAAAGGCTGATAAATTTGAAAATATAGGAGAAGTAAAAGATTTAGATAGATATGAAAGCTATTATGAAACTTGGGATGGGAAAGTACTAACTGAAAGTGAAATTGGTAATTGGAAAAGAATAGGTGGAGATTATTCTAAAAATAAAAGAAAGCGTGCTAATAAAGCACATGTTGGAGACTACATAAGAAGAAAACAAAAAGATGCCTATGAAGAAATTACTAAAAAGGTAGAAGAAGACAAATATAAATCTCTATTATTCCCTAAATATACTGAATATATGAGGGGTTATTTAGGAAATAGAGGAACATTTACTGAAAAGACAGGGTCTGCTAGAATCAAAGATATACCATTAAAGGAAAAATTAAGATCACTTAGTGAAACAGAATATGCAAAAGTAATAGCAGGAAATAATATAATAATAGAAGGAAAAGATGGAGGAAAAAGTAGAGAAACTTTAAATAAAGATGCTATAATATCAGCAGGAAACACAGTAAAAATTGATACTAACAAACTTGAAAACATTGTAAGTATTGGTGATGAAAAGATAAAAGTAAAAACTGGGCAAGAGAGTATGGAGATTAAATTTGAACGTACAGGTCATAGACTGAATAAACATGTTCAAATGAATGTAACATATAGAAGAGACTTTACCAATGACTATATAACAAAAAAAGTTCCTGTTTTAGATGAGCATGGAAATCCAGTTCTAAATTTTAGAGGAAGACCAAAATATGAATATGTTAAAGAATATGTAGGAAGATATAACTATGTTACAGGTTCACCTTCTATAATTGAAGGAAAAAATGTAATAATAGACAGAGCCAATCTTGTTGTTAATGGAATTGAAGAAGCAAATGGAAAAATTAATCAAGGAATTTCTAAAAATAATGTAGTACTAGATAAGAAAAAGATAAGTGTAGGAACAAGAGAAGATATTTCAAATTCAGTATCTAATCCCATTAAAGGAAATATAGAAATTTCAACAAATTCAAGAGTTTTTGAAGATATTCTAAGAAATGGTGTAATAAACATAGATGTTACTACTCCAAGTGCTTTATTTATTAAAAATGTAAATCCTGATTCAAAGTATTTATTAGAGACAAGAGCGAAATATATAAATCAAAAAGAATTTTATGGTAGTGATTATTTCTTAAAAAGAATAGGATATGAAGATAAGTGGACTAGAGTAAGAAGACTTGGAGATGCTTACTATGAAAATCAGTTGATAGAAAGAAATATAATTGAAAAATTAGGAACAAGATTTATAAATGGAAAAGAAATATCAATAAAAGAATTAATAGATAATGGAACAGATATTGCTAAGAAAAATGCTTTAACTATAGGTCAAGGATTAACAAAAGAACAAATAGCAAAATTAGATAAAGATATAGTATGGTATGAATATCAAAATGTAGATGGTATCCAAGTATTAGCACCTAAAGTATATCTGTCTCAAAATACTTTAAAAAATCTAAATAGTGATAGTAGAACTAAAATAGTTGGTTTAGATAATACGTATATAAAAACAAATAAATTAGAAAATACGGCATTAATAAGTGGAAGAGGAAATACTTTTATAGAAGCAGACGAAGTGAATAATAGAACACTTGGTAATCAACTTGCTGAGATAAGTGGAGAAAATACACAAATTATTGCTACTAATAATATTAATAATATAGGAGCTAGAATCTCTGCTAAGCAAAATCTAAATTTAATCGCTATTAATGGAGATATATTAAATAAGAGTACAGTAGAAAAAGTAGAATTCAATAATGGAGAATTTGACAGAAGTAAATTTACTAAAATAGCTTCAGTTGGAGAAATTATCTCTGATGGTAATTTAAATATCGTAGCTAATAATTATACAAGTGAAGGAGCAGTAACTCAAGCTAAAAATGTAAATATAAATGTTACTAATGATGTTAACATATCATCTCAAAAAGTAAGTGGAGAGCAAAAATTTGGTAAAAATGATGGACAATATAACTATTATGGATTTGAAAGAAATATAGGTTCAGTAGTTAAAACAGAAAATTTAAATGTTACAGCTAAAAATGTAAATATATCAGGTTCAGTAGTAACAACACAAACAGCTGATTTAAATGTAGATAAATTAAATATTGAATCAAAAGTAGACAAAGAAGATGAAATAAGGAAATCATCATATAAAAGTCTTCTAAAATCAGGTTCAAAGAAAGAAACTATCCATAATGAAGAAAATTCAGCAGGAAGCCTTTATGTAGAAAATAAAGGAACAATAAAAGGTGATGTAAATCTTGTAGGAAGTAATTTAGTATTAGGTAATGATAGCTTTGTTGGAGGAAAAGTAACCACAGACTCAAGAGAACTTCATAGTTCATACTCATTAGAAGAAAAGAAAAAAGGATTTAGTGGAAGTATAGGAAGTGGAGGATTCTCTGTTGGATATGGAAAATCAGAAAGTAAGTTAAAAGAAAAAGATTTAACAAATGCTAAATCTAATCTAGTATTAGGAGATGGAACAAGTCTTAATAAAGGTGCAGATATAACAGCAACAAACTTAATACATGGAAATATAAGTATAAATAATGGAGATGTAAAGTTTGGGGCAAGAAAAGATATAAAAGATGTAGAAACATCATCAAAGAGCAGTGGAATAAACTTATCAGTAAGAATAAAATCACAGGCACTTGATAGAGCGAAACAAGGAGTAGATTCATTTAAACAAATGAAGTCAGGAGATATACTTGGAGGTGTAGCTTCAACAACTAATACAGTAACTGGAGTAGTTAGTGGACTTGCTTCTAATCAAGGAACAAAACTTCCTTTAAGTGCAGTTAATAAAAATAATTCTGATGATGATAATGATGATGATCAAAATAATCAAGATAACACTGTTGGAAAAGATAATCTAAAAGCTGCGCAAGCAACTAATAACTTCTATGCAAATGTAGGAGTGAATTTAGGATTTAATAAGTCAAGTTCAAATTCTAATTCACATAGTGAATCTGGAGTTGTAACAACAATAAAAGGAAAAAATGGAAATTCAAGTATAACTTACAATAATGTAAAGAATATTGAATATATTGGAACCCAAGCGCAAAATACTAAATTTATCTATAACAATGTAGAAAATATTACTAAAAAAGCTGTTGAATTAAATAACTATTCTTCATCTAGTAGTAGAAGTAGTGGTATATCAGCTGGTGTTACTATTGGTTATGGTGATGGAACACAAACATCAGTAGATGCAGTTAAAGTTTCAGCTTCTAAATCTAAAATGAATACCAATGGAACTAATTTCCAAAATGGTAGATTTGTAAATGTTGATGAAGTACATAACAATACAAAAAATATGACTCTTTCTGGATTTAACCAAGAAG
>ERZ773018.1482-NODE-1482-length-12485-cov-12.147788_pt1 | contig 12485 bp, 13 predicted proteins | sample MGYA00580840_ERZ773018 | MGnify/ENA primary metagenome ERZ773018 (study PRJEB29015, sample SAMEA2738125) | human oral metagenome | biome: human oral; feature: human-associated habitat; material: saliva | place: China | collected 2256 ... | reverse complement strand
GACAACGCGCAATGGATAGTTGGTTATATGGTGGTGATCCAGCAGAACCATTATCCAATGGAAAGATATTCGATATCTTACGTGAAAAGATTGAACAGGGATATTTTGAAGAACTCTTAGCGTCCTTCTTATTAGATGAGGAGCATCTAAACTCTCTTACAGTTGTGCCATCCACAACAATGGGTGCCCAGCGTATCGCAGATGAAAAGAAGCGCCTAGCAGATATCAAGGCTTCCAGCCAAGAGAATGTTCTAAAATATATCGAACAAAACAAGGCATTAGACCTTTGGCAACAATCTACCGACACAAAGGAACAGCTAGCTACCCTACCAAAGATTCATCTTTCAGAGATTGATGAAAAGCCAGAAGACCTTCCACTACAAATTGAAAAAGTGCAGTCTGTTAAGACACTGATTCACCCTGCACAAGAATCAGGTATTGTATACCTCTTCTTCTACTTCTCACTTGCAGGAATTACAATCAAACATTTACCAGCAGTTGGATTATTTACCGATTTACTCATGAACCTACCAACTACAAAGAAGACAGTTCGCCAGTTACAACGTGCTGTACGCAAAGACCTTGGTTCATTAAATATCGTTACAGATGTATACTCACCAGATAACCGTTCTGATGCATGTATTCCAGTCCTTGCAGTATCTTGTTCTGTACTTGAAAGAAATGTAGATAAGGTTGTTCCACTGATCTTAGAAGTAATCAAAGATACAAAGTTTACAAAGGAAGAAATCTTGCCTATTCTCAAACAAGGCAACGAAGGCGCAAGACAATCCATCATCATGAATGGACATTCCTTCGCAATGCGTCGTGTATCTGCACACCATAGTGCCGAAGGTGTATTCCGTGAATACATCGGTGGATATGAAAATGCATTATTTAGTAAGCAGTTAGAAGATCACTACGATGAAATGATTGATGAAGTAATCAATGAGTTTGAAATGTATCAGGAAGTATTATTCTCTAAGGATCGTCTGATTGCGAGTGTAACTGGTGATCATTTAGATGTTGTAGAAGAATTCATCGCTGGTATCAATCGCATTGAAGCACAGGGTAACGTTGTACACTACCCACTCTTACAAGAACCAAAAGAAGCACTACAGATTCCTGCAGGTATCTCCTACTCTGCCGCAGGTACTAACATCAAATCCTTCGACTTTGAATATGATCCACGCTTGCAGGTAATCGCTCATCTATTGACCTACGATTATCTATGGACCGAAGTCCGTGTGAAAGGTAACGCGTATGGTACAGGCTTTAGCGCCAATCCAAACGGAAATATTGCCGCATACTCCTATCGTGACCCAAGCCCTCTACATTCTATCGAGGTCTACAGAGATACATACAAACGTATCAAGCAACTCGCAGAGGATGAACATACTGATTTAGCTGGATATATCATTGGTACAATCGCTGCTGCAGAACCACTTCTATCACCAGCTGCGAAAGTACGTCTAGCAGATATTCGTTATTTCCGTAATACCACATATGAAAACTTGTGTGCTGCACGCAAAAAAGTTCTTTCTATGACAAGAGAAGATCTTGCAAGATACGTAGAACTCTTTGAAAAGGCATTACAAAATCCAACATCCTGCATTGTCGCAAACACAGAAACAATCGAACAATGTAAGGAAGAAGGATACACTATCCTTGATCCAATCTCTTAAAACGGCAGAAATGCCGTTTTTTATTGTTAAAATGTGTCTAACTTTCATTAAAAATGAAATATTTTCAGGTTAGTTAGTTCTAACATGCGAAAAAATCACAAACTTCTTTGAGCAAAGGTGTTGAATTCAAAATAAATCATTCTATAATGATAATAGTTCTCAATAAGTGGTGATTATGAAAAGAAGACAGACTTATCAAAAACAAGAAATATTAAATATTATCCAAGGAATTGGAACGCATATGACTGCGGAAGAGGTTAAGTCTGCTTTGGATCAAAAGGAGACCGGCATTGGTTTAGCAACTGTATATCGTAATCTCAATCTTCTCGTCCAAGAAGGTGTGATTCGTAAGTATACAGGTGAAGGCTACAACTTCTATGATGGTAACCCTGCTCCACACGATCACTTACGTTGCACAAAGTGCGGTAAGATGATCGACCTTGGTGAAATGCCTTATGACTCTTGCCCAGATGAAAAGGTAGAAAAATTCACCGGTGGAAAAGTATTCAGTCATGTCACTATTTTTGAGGGAATTTGCAAAGATTGTCTAAATGAGGAGGACACAAGCAATGGAATTAAAGGGTTCAAAAACTGAAAAGAATTTAAATGATGCATTCGCTGGCGAGTCAATGGCTCGCAACAAGTACACTTTCTTCGCTGAGAAGGCTCGTGAAGAAGGTTACGAACAAATCGCAAACATCTTCTTAGAAACAGCACGTAACGAACAGGAACACGCTAAGCAGTGGTTCATCGCATTATGCGGTGGCGCTATCCCAACAACTCATGAATGCTTACAGATGGGTGCTGATGGTGAAAACTACGAGTGGACAGACATGTACAAGAGAATGGCTGCAGAAGCTCGTGAAGAAGGATTCACACGTATCGCAGCTCAGATGGACATGGTAGCTAAGGTTGAAAAGGAACACGAAGAAAGATACGAGAAGTTAAAGGCTAATGTCTTAAACTCTCAAGTATTCGAAAAGGACGAGCCAGTAGTATGGCAGTGCGAAATCTGTGGTTATACAATTGAGTCCAAGAAGGCTCCTAAGATTTGCCCACTCTGCAGCTACAAGGAAAGCTTCTTCGAAGTTAAGAAGGAAAATTACTAAAATAAAATGGAAGCCAAACGCATATAGCGTTAAGCTTCCTTTTATTTTGTTATAGAAATACTACTTCAGAATTTCTATATTTGATTAATGTAGAATACCGTTATAACGCTAAAAATTGATAAATGATTTCCTACTGTGATTAAAGCTTGTTATATTTCCGTTCCTGGTCGATCAAATAAGTTGTTTTCATACCTCCTAAAAGTAAAGCATAGGTAGCTAATACATTTAAATGCAATGAGAGTAATATAGTTATCACGATATATAACAATGTTTCTGCTGCAATACAGGAAACAACGGTTCTTCTACGATATATTTTAATTAATTGATAATCAAGAATATAACTCAACAACACATAAATGCCAAACAGAACATATATAGCTTCCATATTTATAAATCGAATAAATATCAAAATTGCAATTCTTAATATCAATATAATTTTCAATAATATTCTGCATTGCATATCTTTCTGAAAAGAAGCCTGAAACTGTACACTTTTTTCATAATCGATCTTAATCTCTTTTTCATATCTTTTATCAAAATGTTGGAATGTATATATTTCCGGAATACTTAATAGTAAAAAGATAATTACCATAATCGACACACTATATTCCCTATTTTTTAACAAAAAATAGGGTTTCTCCAAATAAATAAGCATCATACAAAGAACTACTAGAGCTTCTCCTATGGAAAAATTTCTTAGATACTTATTGCTTAACCTTGATATCGGTATCGAAATAAGCAAATAAATAAATGTATTGACTATTGGAAGTATAGAAATTATATTTCTCAGAAATATATTTGTATTCTCTATAAACAAATGACTTATTGAATAAATTAAGGTGATAAAAAATAATATAAAAGTGGCTAACTTTCCATATCTTATTACCGTAATCATCTCACAGTACCCGAAATGAATAATTCACACGGATATGGGCATAAACTGATATCACAACCATTATTTAACGCACCGTATCCAATACAATATGCAATTTGCCCCACTTTTTCAGCAACTTTACTTAAGCCGGCACCAAGTAAAAATGAAAGTATTACCCCATTCTTAATATATTTTATGACCCTACTGGTAATTACAGCTGCTCCAGCTAAAGCAATATATGTTTGTGGCATAAATCCAATGGCTGCACAAATTTGTCCACATTCCCATTTACTAAAAATACTGTCCACCATCTAAATACATCATTTCTTCTTGTTCTAATTCTACGTAATTATTAGGTAATACTAATTCCATATTTTCCTCCTAGTTTTTAGTTCCCTATAGCCTATCCCCAACCCCATGAGATTTTAAAGTGCCTATTTTTCTTTCAACTTATTACGAAACCTTTCTGGAAGTAATGATACGTATTCATCTATTTCATGCATTTTCATCCAGGTAATTGTCTTTTTAAGTTTTTCTAAGAATATACTATTTTCAGTGGTTTGGCACAATTCTTTCAATTTGTCTCTAGCATCTTCTTCAAAATACATTGCTTTTAATACTATCTCTGCATAAAGATATAAGGAAGCATCAACATCCCACTTATTAAATTCAATCTCTCTTTGAAGAGTATGATGGTTATAATCCCATATCATTTTCTTTATAAGTAGATCTGCCTTTTTATAATCTTTATTATCGTCTTGATAAATATATTGTGTTAAAGCTTGATAAATCGCGGGAGCATGTACATCTTGTAAGAGCGCCTGTTCGATATATAGACTATAAAATAAATAATTAGCATTTTTACATATAGTATTGTTTTTTATTGCCAGAACAAACAGTAATGCACTGATACATATCAGATATAAATCATGATGCGTCAAAAAATATCCTACTAGTAACAATACGCAAACAAACGTAAGTATCAGTAAAACCGTTCTCTCAAATTGGCGCAGCTTATTTTGATAAGTTTCCAACGTGTCACTTTCTTCAATAATAGGTCCGTTAAAGTCACTTGCCAATCCATCAATGGATTTATCAAGCATCATCTTGTTATGTACAAATCGAAAACAGAGGAAAATATAATTCGAGTTTTTAAAGATTAATTTTACTGTTATCGCAGAAATAAATCGTATAAATATCCAACCGATCATGATAAATGCAATTAGTTGAATATAATCAATTAGATATTCCTTATATATTCTTAGAGGCCTAGCAATATTCTCCAAATACAATACTAAAAGGAAAGTTAATATTGCTAAAACATCTAAAATATAATACCTTTTTCTCTTCATTATATTTCCCTTAGTTTAATATTAGAAAATCACTTATGCTCATACATCAAAATCATTAACAGAATGATTGCTATAAAACATCCTAAAACAAATAATATCTTTCCTTTTCTTGAGTGGAATATCTTATTTTTATTTGGATTATTCTTGATAGAAAGCATATATGTAACAATTGATACAGCCAATAACCCAAAAGATCCAAACATAACAAGAATATCAAATCTTTCGTATTTAATTCATAGTGATAAAAATCTCATAACATCCTTGTTCAAACATTGTTTTTACAAACAAATCAGAATGTTACTTATTATATTTTAAATACGACTTACTTGGAATGGTGGTAAACGGATGAACACCTAATATAACAGGAATAAGAAAAAAATTTCCTAGTAAATTATGCAAGCCAAAATAAGAGAGTATAAATACGGATATGAGAAATATAAGTGACGACATAACTATATCTTTTCTTTTTACATTATATCTCAGTAAACATTGTACCATTTGATATAAAATCAAAATCAACGCAATACCACATGCAATTACAATTAATTCTGCTTTTCTAAAAAACTGACAACTAATTAATATCAGTATTTCAAAAAAGACCATTTGTTTTACTTTATTAATTACTTCTTTCATTAATTCTTTATTCTGTCTATCTTCAATCAATAAATTCAACTCAGAAATTGTATATATTTTAATAGGTAATTTCCTGTATATAACTATTCTAATCAAAAAATTTATAAGCACTATTACAAAATATAATACAATTAAACATTGTCTATATTTTGTTGATATACCAATTAGTGTAATAACTAGTTGTGCAAACTTCAAAAATGCTTCTATATTGATTTGAATGTTATCAGATATTAAATCAACTTGATGAAGAATCTCTGTTAATAATACAGAATATACAAATACAAACATAGCACTTATTGCGATAACAGCAACATACCACTTCGTCTCCTGTACGTATGCAAAATACAATAAGATAAGCATTAATAGTTCATATAAAATATTTGCAAATAGAAATTTAGCTTTCATAGTTAAATCACCTTATATGGGCAAAAGATTCTGCGTAGCAAATTTTAGTGATATGAGTCTAAAAATTGGACTTTACATGTTCAGGTACGATGAAAAATTACATCGTATCTGAACCGATACTGTTTAATGAAACCATTCAATTAATATAGATTAGAGTACGCTTTTACATCAGATAATCACTTATGCTCATACATTAAAATCATTAACAGAATGATTGCTACCGAACAACCCAAAACAAATAATATCTTTCCTTTTTTGGAGTGGAATACGTTAATTTTATTTGGATTATTCTTGATAGAAAGCATATATGTAACAATTGATACAGCCAATAATCCAAAAGATCCAAGAAAACCAAGAATATCAAATCTTTCGTATTTACTAAAAAATGTTCCAACAGCGTAGGAAATCATTAAACTTATAAAAGAGATGATCTCATATTTAGTGTGTTTCTTTATCTTAAAGTCTCGTAACATATTTCAATACCCCCCCGCAAAATTTACCTACTTGATTTTTAAATCCACCATTTAAATACATCATTTCCTCTTATTATACTTCCACGTGATTATTCAGTAATATAAATTCTATGTTTCTTTTTCTTTCGTAATTTCTTTCTCTTTTCGTTTTGAAATAATTATAAGAAAAGTTGAATAGCATGCCAAGAAAATCGCATAAACAATCAAAGTACTCATTAAATATTCTTTGCTATGTTGTAAGCCCGATGATAGCCCCGTAATTATTGCTAAATCTAAAGCAATATCTAGAGTCTTAATATTTAATTTCTTTTTATATAATTGCCAAATTTTGGGAATATAAATTAAAGCAACATACAAACCAATATCTAAATAGAGCATATTATTTTTCCTCCTAGTTTTTAGTTTCATATTTGGAAGTATTTAAACATTATTTTCTCCTGTCAACGAAATCATCTTCAGAATTATTTGTTGTTTTTCATCATTTTAAGACACACATATATATTTGTCAAAATTTGTGATATTACTACCAATATGTAAGAGTGCTATATTCTTAACATCTCTATCACAAATATGATAGAAATATTCGATAAAAGCGGTATGAAAATACCATCTTTTTCTTTATGATTATGTTAGTGAAAAAGAGGAATATCATATGTCACAAGAAATCTATGTGAAACCCAAGAAAGTTACAGCCTTAAATATCCTACTTATTCTAATAGGATCATCTCTATACGCATTATCAGTAAACTTCTTTTTAGTACCTTTAAAGCTTTACTCTGGTGGAGTTCCTGGTACAGCACAGATGTTAAGAACAGTATTCTTTTCTAATGTGCATCATGTGGATACTGCAGGTCTGATCAACCTTGCGTTTAATATCCCACTCTTTCTTCTTGCTTTAAAGAAGATGAAGAAACGCATGGTTGTAGGAACAGTGCTATCCGTCGCCTTACAAACAATTATCTTTACATATATCATCGCCCCTACTGCACCTATCCTTGATGATAAACTTGCATGTATTGTCATTGCTGGATTATTGGGTGGAGTTGGATGTGGATTGATACTTACCAATAGTGCAAGTGCAGGAGGTTTAGATTTATTAGGCCTATATCTAAGCCATAAGTCAAAGAAGATTTCTGTTGGAATCTTTAATATTATTTACAATATTATTCTCTATACATTAATGGCAATATTATTTGATGTATCAACCGCACTATATTCGATTATCTATATCGTTGTATTCTCTGTGACGATTGACCGCTGGCATTATCAAAACATTGAAGTTGAACTAATGATTTTCACACATGTGCCTGAAGTGAAAGAGATGATCATGCATGAATACGCAAGAGGTGTTACCTGCTGGGATGGTAAAGGTGCTTATACCAATCAACAAACAGAAGTACTCGTAACAATTGTCGCAAAAAGTGAGGTTTCTTCCGTCCAAAGAGAGATTCGAAAACTTGATCCAAATGCCTTCGTAATCGCACATACACGTGTTTCTGTATCTGGAGGTTACCAAAAACGCCTTGTATAACGCAAAAATACGTTAAATAGTGGAATTATTTTTTCTTTGTGATACATTTTGTAGTATAGAAATCGTGAGGAACATATAAAAACAACACATACAATTTTAATTGTTGATGACGATGTCGATATTTTAGAAGCCCTAAAAATCTATTTATCCAAAGATTAGTATCAATTACTAACAGCTCGAAATGGAAAAGATGCAGTTGATATCGTTAAGACAGAAGATGTTGATTTGGTATTAATGGATATTATGATGCCTATCATGGATGGTATTAAAGCGACAAAGGAAATTCGCAATCTTACAAATATCCCAATTATTTTACTAACCGCAAAGAGTGAAGATCAGGATAAAGTAAACGGTCTTGATATTGGTGCAGATGACTATATCACAAAACCGTTCAATCCATCCGAAGTTTTAGCACGTGTTAACTCACAGTTAAGAAGATATCACCAACTTGGTGGTGTTAGTGCAGATACTGATGAACTTATGATTGGTGGAATCATTTTAGATGACACCACAAAGAAAGTATCTGTTGATGGTAATGAAGTCACGCTTACACCGATGGAGTTTGGTATTTTAAAGATGTTAATGAAACAGCCAGGAAAAGTATTTACTTCCGCTGAGATTTATAAAAATGTATGGAATGATGAACCAATTGGTAGCGAATCTGTTATCGCTGTTCATATCCGTCACTTACGTGAAAAGATTAAGATTGATCCATCTGAGCCAAGATATATCAAAGTAGTTTGGGGACAAGGCTATAAGATGGAGGATAGTCATGAAAGAGCGCAATAAAAAAAGATTACGTTCAAGTTATCTATGTAAAGTCATTGCGTTCATCCTTTTTGCGCTTGCGGCGACAGCAGACATCGTTGGAATGAATGCAATTTCATACTTATCTACTGCAGGTGCTTATGATGGTATTTCTAAATATAGTGATACAGCAGACGCAAAGGCTCGAGCAGCAGTAACAGCTAATAACTATGTCTTATATGCATTAGATATTAATACTAATTTTGTTGGCGACCAGTACAAAAGTTTCGACCGTGAAAACTCTAACCTTTCTGTCGAAATCTACGAAGTTGCCACAAATCAATTAATTCATAAAAATTTTGATGTTGAAGAGTCCACACTACATGGTACCGCATATTTCTATGGTAATAATTCTGATGGTTACTTCCAAGACTACATCGAAAAAAATAATGAACCAACATACCGTATTGAATACTCCCTTGCGAAAGATTTAAACGCAAGAGATGACTTCTATTACTGTGATACCGTTTATAATCTTCAATATAGATTCCGCTATATCATATTCCCGATTGAGTTTTTTAGTATTATCATCCTTATCGGTTCTGTTATATTCCTATTCTATGGAGCAGGGCATGTAGATGATAAACCAGGTATTACCTTATCGTGGATTGATAAGATACCACTTGATATCTTTGCCTTCATTGTTTTGATGGTTTGGACTTACGCAAGTTTTTATACATATAATAATGGCTTCCCCGATATCGCAATCAACTTCTATCAATAGGGATACTATTATGGCTTTGCGAAAGCAAGTATTATTAAATACATCATGGTAATTGTTGGAGGTGTAATCCCATTCCTACACTTCACATTATTATTCTTCCTAAGTCTTGCGACACGCATTAAATATGGTAATTGGTATAAGAATACATTGATATACTATATCGGTACAATCATCTCAGACCTTCTACAAATTGGTGGATATTTCCCTGCCTTCTTACTAGGTTCCTTTGTGTTCTGGGTGGCTTTCTACTTCTTAGTACAACTACAGTTATATGCATTATTAGGTCTCTTCTTATTTATCGCTTCCTACGCCCTTTTCTGGCGTGCATATGAATCAGCTTTGTTAAAGAAGACGATTCATAAATTCGCAAATGGAGAAACAGATTTCTCGTTTCATACTTCAAGGCTTTCTCATTTCTTCAAAATACAGGCACTTGACCTATACAAGATCAAAGATTTTGCGGAAGCAGCTGCTAAAAAATCTATTCGCGCAGAGCACTTGCAGAATGAATTAATCACAAATGTCAGTCATGATATTAAGACACCTCTTACAACATGTTGAAGATCCTGAGCAAGCCAAGAAATATATTGCGGTATTGGAGAAACAATCAAAACGTCTTCAAAAATTAACAGAAGACCTTATTGAAGCCTCTAAAGCAAGTACTGGTAATATTACGGTAAATATCATGCCTAATGATTTACATGAGTTACTTGAACAAGCTGTCGGTGAATATTCTGATCGCTTTGACGCATGTAAACTAGAGATTGTGACAAGCATCCCAGAAAGTGCACGTTCTGTTATGGCAGATGGTAGACTTCTATGGCGTGTATTTTCTAATCTATTCTCTAACTTAGTGAAATATGCACAGCCAGAAACCAGAGTATATATCAATAGTGTCCGTACAATCGACAATAACATTATGATTTCAATTAAGAATGTAAGTCGTGAAGCACTCAACATTTCCGCAGAGGAATTAACGCAACGCTTTGTACGTGGTGATGAATCACGCCATAGCGAAGGCAGTGGTCTTGGCTTAAATATTGTAGAGAACCTAGTACACCTACAAAATAGTTATTTCAATATCATTATTGATGGAGACCTCTTTAGAACAAATATTATCTTACCAGCAAAACCCGAAGAAGTTCCTACACAGAAGGTTTCTTAAGTGTTTAATCATATTATTTGCAAATAACTGCAAAAATATAGCCATTCACTAACACCAATGTGTCGATATTATTATCAATATTCGCTAGGAGAAAACCCAAAATGAACCTAAAGAAATATATAGCAAAAAGTTCAAAATATATTTTTGCAATTTTATTTGCACAACTCATTAGTACAATTGCAATTTCCATTATCCCAATTCTCACTAAAAAAGTAATTGATAATTACAACACATTCAATAAAACAATGATTATACAGTATGCTATTGCATATATTGTAAGTATTATTTTATTCTTGGGATTTGAATATGCTAAAAAAATTTTTATTGTTCTATTTCATAAAAAATATGCTACGGAAATCAAACAGGATATCTTTCATAATATAATAACTATTAATCACACCGTATTAAATTCTAAAGAGAATGGTGATTATGTTAATGCAATCATTAACGATACGGAAAGTATATATGATAATTATATTTATTGTGCCTTAGAACTTGTTATGAGTTGTATTGCATTTATAGTATATATATCTTATATGATATATTTGAACTTCTTTCTGTCTATCATAATTGTAATTACATGCCTGCTCACCTTATTTATTCCAAAATTAGTTGGAAATAACTTACAAAATAAAAGAAAAGCACAGAGTGATTCTCAAGCGGAATTTATCGATGAAATAACTGATTTGATAAATAGTAAAGAAGCTTTTAATAAGTACAACAGCAGCCAATTCGATACTAAATTCAAAATATATAATGACCAATTTGAGAATACTCTTCAGGATTTACTAAGCTATAAGGCATACACAGATATTTTTTCCGGGTTTTCTTTATATGCAATTAATATTATTACTTTTGTTATCGGCTTAGTGTTTATCTATTATGGAAAGATTGAAATGTCATCTTTAATTGCAGTTATTGGATATATTGACTTAGTTGCAATTCCTATTAAGGATATTATTTTCGAAATCATTACAATAAAATCATCCTATAAGATTGTCGATAAGGTTAACCAATTCTTCTATACTAATACATTAGAATTTGAGCCTGAATCCTTCTCTAAAATTGAAATTAAAAATCTATCTTACCAACAAAAATCATTTCAACTTACAAACATCAATATTAGTATTATCTCTGGAAAGAAATATGCAATCATTGGTGATAATGGATCTGGTAAATCCACTATATTTAAACTACTAGCAAAAGAACTTCAGCCACCTAAAGGGACTATTTATATCGATGGAATTGATATTAACAATATCTGTTTAGATAAATTACTTTACTATGCATCTAAACCATTTATTTTTAAAGGGACTATCAAAGAAAATATTTCAATATCAAATGCTGATGGTTCAATAAAAATTGATAACAAAGATTTTATATATGATATGCCACAAAATGTTTCTTATAACGGCAACAACCTAAGCTTAGGAGAAAAAGGAAAAATATCAGTAGCTAGAGCTATAAATTCACAAAAAGATTTTATTATTCTAGATGAACCTTTTTCAAATATTGATAAAAAATCTGAGCAAGCTCTTACAAAAGAACTTATCAAAAATATTGATACATTAATTCTTATTACACACAATAGAGATATTAGTTATCTTGATCAATTCGATATTGTGTACATAGTCGAAAATGGTACTGTCCGAATAAAATAAAGATGGAGATTACAAATATTCTCCATCTTTTTCTTATTCAATGTTGATTGCTTGATCATGATGTACAGA
>ERZ773018.1481-NODE-1481-length-12488-cov-6.333709_pt1 | contig 12488 bp, 20 predicted proteins | sample MGYA00580840_ERZ773018 | MGnify/ENA primary metagenome ERZ773018 (study PRJEB29015, sample SAMEA2738125) | human oral metagenome | biome: human oral; feature: human-associated habitat; material: saliva | place: China | collected 2256 ... | reverse complement strand
GATGAAGAGATTAGATATGATATAGACTTTTCAGATATAAAAGGTCAGGAAAATTTAAAAAGAGCAATGGAGATTTCTGCTGCAGGAGGACATAATTTGTTGATGGTTGGGCCTCCGTGTAAGGTTAAATAAGTACAAGTATTATTTAAAAATAATCTTAAAATTTTCTGTATTAGGTATAGGATATATTTCTTTAATTATGCTATGCCAAAAAATTCTTTTGTTTACATTATTTAGCTTTTTATAAATTTCTTTGTAATCACTATTTAAAATATTGTCTATTTGTGAAAAATCTTTCTTTTTTGTTATTTTTACATCTTTGAACTTGGATAATTCTTCTTGTAGTTTTGAATATTGTTTTTTATAATCTTCAATTTCAATCAATTCATTTACATATAAATCTTGTAATCTTTTTATTTTGTTTTGAATTGTCTTTTTTTGTTCCAAATCTGGAACTATTTTTTTATTTTCTTTTAGTTGATAATCTACTTTATATCTTTTTAATTTTTGAAAAAGTGTGTCCAGCAAATACTTTTCAAGTTTTTGTTCATTAACCATTTTACAATAATCACAGCTTTTTTGCATCATTTTATTCATACATCTATAATAAAAATAATAAACTTCTTCTCCGTTTTTTCTTGTAAAACCTAATGTTTTACTTGATGCCATAATTTTTTTACAACTAGGGCAATGAACAAGACCAGAAAAAATATAGTTGTATTCAAAATTATTATTTGTTTTTTTGCCATATCTTAAATGACCTTGTTTTAATAATTCTTGAACTTCTTCAAATAATTCTGTTGAAATAATTGGCTCACAATAATTGAAATTATCACGATATTTGCCTATATAAATTTCATTTCTTATCATAGTATCTAAAATTTTATAAGTTATACCATTTTGAAATTTATTTCTTGCATCAACTACTGTTGAACGTTTACTTCTAATTTGCGAATATCTTTGAAAAACATATCTAACTACTTCCGCTTTATCTTCGTCAATAATAAGATGTTTATCTTTGATTTTATAACCATAAGGAACACTCCCAGAAATAATTTCTCCTTTTTTGACTTTATTATCAAATACAAACTTAATTCTTTCACTTGTTCTGTCTGCCTCGTCTTGAGCCATAGACAAACGAATATTTACATAAAATCTACCATTCGCCGTTGTTGTGTCGTAATTTTCTAATGTGGCTTTCCAGCCTACATTGTATTTTTCTAAAATATCTTGTATTTTATAGTAATCTCCAATATTTCTGAAATATCTATCTAATTTTATAAACAGGATCAAGTCAATTTTTTGAGATTTTACATCTTCCAACATTCTCATAAATTCTTTACGATTTTTATATGATTTTCTCGCAGAAATTCCTTCATCTGCATAAATATCAACTATTGTATAGTTATTTTCTTTTGCATATTTGATTAAGTTGTCCTTTTGAGCTTCTAAAGAATATCCTTCTCTAGCTTGCTCATCAGTTGATACTCTTATATACAATGCAGCTCTTTTTATATTATCCATTAAAATCTCCGTTTCATTTTAAGCTATTTTGCAAAAATTTTGCCTTTTTCTGTTGCAAAATATCCGTCTTTATATATAAACCATTCTATCTCTTTTTTTATTGAAAAATCTTTATTTAATTCAACTTCAACTATTAAAGAAGATGTATTGATGTAATAATTTTTATTATTATCTAAAATTAAAATAATATAGTTTACATCTTTATCATTTAATAACTTTTCAAAATAATTCAAAAAATCTTTATGAGAAAATTTTGAAAATAACATTTGAGTAGTTGAAATAATGGCAAAATTATTTCTTTTTTGTGTTTGTTTTGATAGTATAGTTTCAACATTATTATCTTCATTAATGGTAGATTTTTCATTATTTGTTTTTGTAGTTGTTTGTTTATTTGTTTCTTGATTTTTAGTGCTTGTTTCTTGCTTTGTTGTTCTTTGTTGTTGAGATATTTTTTTGTTTTCTTGTGTTTCGCTGTAATAAAAATACAATTTTGCTCCAGCAAGAACTAAACAAAATATTGAAATATATAACAATCCATTTTTATTTCTTTTTATACAATCAAAACTTCTAATTTTATATTTTTTAATATATATAACAATTAATATAACTGCTATAATAAGAAATATCATTGAATTGTATAAATGATCTATAACTTTTTCATTCATTTTAAATCCCCCTAAAAATTTATTTATATTAATATTCAAAAATATTAGTTTCTATACCTAATTTTTCTTGAAATTTTGATATGCTTTTTTCATAAGATATATCCTCTATACATTCCATACCTTTTAAATCAATAAAAGAATGTTTCAAAGTCAATTCAGCCATTTGTTTGCTAACTTTAAATAAATTAGAAATACAATCAGAATTTTTTGGTAAATATCTTGTAATCTGTGATGGACACAAAATAAGTCTTGCGAACATATTAGCTTCTTGTTCTACATCTGTATCTAAGCCGCTATTTGCAATTAAATTATATCCGTCTAGGTTATGATGTCCTAGTATTATATGACCTATTTCATGGGCGATAGTAAACCTTTGACGGCTTTCTATCATATCTTGATTTAAAAAAATAATATATTTATTATTATTTTCAACAACAAATCCGTCAGTTGATATTTGTAAAAATTCTTTATTATCTTTTTTATTATAATATTTTATTTTCCAGCCATATATTTTACATAGTGAAAATAAATCTATTGGATATTGAAATAGTTTATTTTCACTTATAAAATTTGATGTTATATTATAAACTTTTTCTTTATTCATATACAAATTATCCTTTTACTATTTTTCTGGATTGTCGTCTGGTTCTTCAATCATAACGGCAATCATCTTCATAATAGTATCTTTATCTTTTTCATTTAATTTTTCAAAATTTCTTGCCAATATTTTGAATTGAGGAGTATCAAAATTTTCTCTACTATTATTAACTTCCATATCAACATCATAACCTAACAGCCATGTAGGATTTACATTTAAACATTTTGCGATTCCATCAATTCTATCTCTGCTTGGTTCGTGTTTTCCTGAAATATAGTTGTTAATAGTAGCTCTATGAATATTTAATTTTCTTGCTAATTCAGATTGTGAAATATTTCTTAAAGAAAGAGCTTTTTCTAATCTTTTTTCAAAATTTTCTTTCATAATAAAACCACCTTTTTTATTTATTTACAATAAAAATTATACTACTAAATTTAATGGTTGTCAATAAAAGTAATAACATTTTTAAATAAAAAGTAAAAAATGTTATAAAAAGTGTTGACAAAATAAAAAATAGGTAGTATAATAATGTTGTATTAAATACAACAAGTTAATACAAATCAAAACAGAAAGGAAGTGTAAAAAATGGATTATGCAAAATTAAGAGGTAGAATAAAAGAAAAGTATGGTACAGAAACAAATTTTGCAAGGGAAATAGGAAAGACCAAAGCTTGGTTAAGTGCTATATTAAACAACAAAATCAGTTTAAAGAAAAATACAATGGAATTGTTTATTGAATATTTAGATATTGACAGTTCAGAAATCAATGTATATTTTTTTAATTAAAATGTTGTATTAAATACAACAAGTTAATACAAATCAAAACAGGAAGGAGACACTATGCAAGAATTAAAAATTTTTGAAAATGAACAGTTTGGCAAAGTTAGAACTTTACAAATTGAAAAAGAGCCTTATTTTGTAGCGATTGATGTTTGTAATATTTTAGGCTTAACAAATCCAACAGTCGCAATATCAAGACTTGACGAAGATGAGGTGACTAAGTTCAACTTAGGGGGGTTGAGTGGAGAAACAAATATAGTAAATGAGTATGGACTTTATAACTTGATTTTAGCAAGTAGAAAAAAAGAAGCAAGATTATTTAAAAGGTGGATAACACACGAAGTCTTACCAAGTATTAGAAAACACGGACTATATGCAACAGACGAATTACTAGACAATCCAGACTTTTTAATCGAAGCAATAACAAAACTAAAAGAAGAAAGAGAAAAGAATTTAAAGTTACAAGCTATAAATTCAAAGTTAGAAGTTGAAAACGAAATAATGCAACCAAAGGCTGAATATTTTGATGAGTTAGTCAGTAGAAATTTACTAACTAATTTTAGAGATACAGCTAAAATGTTACAAATTAAAGAAAATGTATTTATCAAATTTTTACTTAATAAAAAATACATTTACAGAGACAAAAAAGGTAAATTAGTTCCTTATGCTTATAAAAATACTGGACTATTTGAAGTTAAAGAAACTTTAAATCATAAAACAGAATGGAAAGGTACTCAAACATTGATAACACCATTAGGCAGAGAGCATTTTAGAGTTCTTGTAGCTGGATTAAAAAGTGAGTAATTTTATGAACGAAATAAATAGCGAAAAAATAATAAAGACTTTATATGAATTATATGCCGAGCAAAGCGATTTACAAATTCAAATAAAGTCTATAAAAGAGATCCGCTCAAACGAATTGAGCGAATGTAAAAACTAACAATTAAAGTATATTAAAAATTAAGGAGATTGTCAATGAATAAATTTATCAAATATTGCCCTAATGTTTGGGTTGCAGAGTGCGAAGAAGAATATGAAAAAGGAGATCTAATTTTTCTTGAAACAAAATATGGAAAGCAAGTTGAATGCGAAGTTTACAACTTTTTAGGTTACAGCAGAAACAAAAAAAGAGTTTATAGTGTTGTTAGAACTGAAGAAAAAAGCTATGCAGAACGTAAAGCTGAAAAATATAATAATAGTGCTTTAAAAAATATTGCTAAAAGCAATGAAAAATGGGAGCAATCACAAGAAGGCAAAGACTTTTTAAGTTTAGCTGAACCTATAAAAATAGGACATTCCAGCGAGAAAAGACATAGAGCATTAATTGAACGTAATAGAAACAGAATGGCAAAAGCAGTTGAATTTGAAAACAAAGCAAAAGAACAAATTGCAAAAGCTGAATATTGGGAAAACAAAGCTAATCAAATCACGTTAGCAATGCCAGAAAGTTTAGACTATTTTAAATTTAAACTAGAACAAGCAGAACAACATCATAAAGACTTAAAAGATAATCCAGAAAAAAGACAACACAGTTACGAACTAACTTATGCTAAAAAAGAAGTAAATGAATTAAAGAAAAAAGTTGAAATTGCAATGAAATTATGGGGAGATGTTGAAAATGAATAGACAAGAAGCGTTAGAAAAATTAGAAAGTTTTTACGATTGGAATTATGTTAACGAAGAATATGGCGAAGAAACAGGGCGAAAACAAAAACAAAATCTTGAAGATATTATCAAATATCTAAAACAACCTATAACATTAGCTGACTTTTTAGGTTGGGAAGAAGATGTTGAATATAATGCTTTTGATGAACGTTACAAAGTTGTTAACAATGAACTATATTGGTTCAATGATAGATATAATGAGTGGATAAAATCCGATTATGATGAGGAACTTATTAATTTTCAACAAGCTAAAAAAATACAACCTAAAAAATATTATTTAAAACTAAAAGGAAGTTATCGTGAGTTTTACGGAATTAAAAATAATTCAATTTATTTGAACTTTGATAAAACAAATGGCAGATTGTTTTTATCAAATTCAAATAATTATGAAGCTTGTCGAACACAATTTACAAAAGAAGAAAGTGAAGAAATGAAAAAACAAGATTATATCAATTTTGAACAATTTGAACTAATTGAAGTAGGAGAAGATGACTAATGAAAATTGCAACTTATGATAACTTAAATAACTATACAACAAAATACAACAGCTATGTTGATTATTCACGTCAAAACGAAACGAAAACAGAAAAGACAATTACTTATATAGCTAAGTATGAAAAAAGCGAAAATAAAGCATTACAAAGCGAAATAGAAGAACTTAAATTCAGAAATAGAGTTTTGACAGTAGCTTTTATAGGAGTTACTTTTATGGCTCTTTTGGTGTAGCTATGAATAAAATAGAAAACTTTTCAAAGAATGTGGATAATTTCGTTTTAGTTGCTAGAAAAGTTAAAGAGCAATGCATCACGATGAAAGGAACTAGAATCAATAAAGCAGAATTCAAAAGGCAAAAACGTATTTTAAAACAACTTTTAGAAATCATTGAAAAGGAGATTTAATATGACAGAAAATGAAAAAAGACTGCAAGAAACTATTGAAAGTATAAAAGAAGTAGTTGAAAGTAATTTGAATGAATTGTGGAAAAACCACAAAAACGGAGCAATAGAACAAAATGGATTTGTTAATTTAGCTCTAATCCAACAAACGAGAAAAATAATAAATAACAAATTATTTGAAATTGAACATCATTGGAAGTAAAAAAATAAAAGGAGATAAAAAATGAAAGATTTAAGAATTGAAAAGATTGACGAAATAGTTAAAGAACTAGAAAAAAAAGATATTTCTATAGGAGAAATGTCAGACGGATACCATACATTTAATGAACTATACTATCATAGAATGTTATTGTTTTCAATAATATGTAACCAAAACAAAGAAATCGCGTGGAAATCTAAACTCCACGATGACGGAACAATGTTTGACGGCTATTTCATAGTCGGAATAACAACACCAAAAGGCGATTTTACTTATCACTATGAATTAAAGAATTGGGATATGTTTGAAGTTAAAGAACTTGAAACAGCTCCTAAATGGGACGGACACCAACCAAAAGATATAGTTAGATTATTAAGTATTTAAAATTATTAAGTATTTAAAAAAGGAGATTTAACACAATGCAAGAAATGATTTTAAAAACATTAGTTTTACAAAATTTTAAAGGTATTGAAAACTTAACAATAAACTTTAAAAATGATACAAAAATTTTAGGAGCAAATGGATCAGGCAAAACAACAATATTTGATGCTTATAGCTGGTTATTGTGGGATAAAGACAGCAACAGCAGAAAAGATTTTGACATTAAGCCTTTTACTGAAAACGGCGAAACAAAACACGGACTAGAAAGCACAGTTACAGGACATTTTGAACTTGACGGACAACCTTTGAAATTGTCTAAAACTTATAAAGAAATCTGGACAAAAAAACGTGGAAATGTTGATGCAGTTTTTAGTGGAAATACAACAGATTATTTTATAAATGATGTACCAGTTAAAAAATCAGAATACAACCAAAGAATTGAAACTTTTATAAATGAAAAAGAATTTAATTTACTTTGTAATCCGCTTTATTTTAGCGAAATTTTAGACAAGAAAGAAAGACGAGCTGTACTACTAAGTTTAATAAATGATGTAAAAAAAGAAGATGTAATTGCTATTTATAAAGATTTAAAAGAGCTAGACTTAGAAAACTATACAATCGAAGAAATAAAAGCAATGGCAAAAGCAAGTGCTAAAAAAACTAACGAAGAATTAAACAGCTTGCCGATTAGAATTGACGAGCTAGAAAAGTCAAAAAATGATTTTGATTTTAAAGATTTAGAAGAACAAAAAACAGAACTTGAAAAAGCAATTGCAGACATTGACAAAGCTATTGCAAAAAGTTCAGAAAGTACAAATGTTATAGTTCAAAAAAATAACATCATACAAAATAAACTTGACGAAATGCAAAAAATCAAGCTAAAAATTGATGAAATTAACGAAGATAGACAACTACAAGCTACAAGAGAATATAATCAAAAATATAGCGATTTTTTTGTAAATAAAGACAAATTAAAACAAACTATAACACTTAAAGAAATGTTGCTTAATAAATTAAAAGAAACTATTAAAGAAACTACAAGTAATATTCTTGATTTAAAATATAAACTTCAAGATTTCAGAAATGATTGGACAACTGAAAATCAAAAACAATTTGACGGCAGCTTAATTTGTCCGACTTGTAAGCGAGAGTTTGACGAAGATAAAAAAGACGAAATTTTATCAGATTTTAACAAGCATAAAGCGGAAACATTAACAAAAATACAAAATGAAGCAAATGAGCTTAAAGAAAAAATTGAAAATACAGAAGAACATTTGCAAAAAATAAAGTCAGATGCCAAAACAAATACTGAAGAACTTGAATCGTTGCAAAATGTTTATAATGATTTTGAAGAATTTACAGAAGAAAAGCCAGTAATTGAAAAAGAAGATTATCCGATTGAATATTACACACTACAAAAAGAAATTGAAATAATAAAGCAAGATTTACAAGCTATTTCAAGTAATGACAACACAGCTATTTTACAACAAAAACAACATTTACAAAATAGCTTAAATGAAATTATTTCAAAACTAGCTTTAAAAGACAACAACAAAATGATTGACGAAAAAATCAAAAATTATCTAGATCAAGAAAAAGAACTTGCAAAGATTTTTGAAGAACAACAAAGAAAAATCTTTTTAGCTGACGAATATACAAGAATATATACAAGCTTAGTTCAAGATAAAATAAACGACTTATTCAAGACAGTTAATTTTAGATTATTTGAAACACAAGTAAACGGCGAAATTAAAGAAACTTGCGAAGTAACAGTCAATGGTGTTCCTTATCCGTCAGTAAACAATGCTGGAAAAATCAATGCTGGACTTGATGTTATAAATTCATTAAGTGAACATTTTGAAAAAAGAGTACCAATTTTTGTAGATAATGCAGAAAGTATCACAGACATTTTAGAAGTAAAAAGTCAAATTGTAAAATTGTATGTTGCTAAAAATTTAAACTTACAAATATTATAAAAAAAGGAGATTACAAAAAATGAAAAACGAAATTAAAAAAATTGAAGAAAAACAAATCACAGACATAGTATTCAACAAAGTTGTTGATTTACAAGCAAGAGGAGCAATTGATTTTCCGAATAATTACAGCGTCGGAAATGCTTTAAAAAGTGCTTATTTGATTTTACAAGAAGCGAAAACAAGAGAAAAGAAACCAGTTTTACAAGTTTGCACACAAGATAGCATCGCAAATGCTTTGCTGGATATGGTAGTACAAGGACTTAATCCTACTAAGCAACAATGCTACTTTATACCTTATGGAAATCAACTAACACTATCAAGAAGTTATTTAGGAACAATTGCATTGACTAAAAGACTTAAAGGTGTAAAAGACGTTGTCGCTTATCCAATTTATAAAAATGATAAATTGGATATAGGCTTTGATATTTTGACAGGCAAAACAAAAATAAACGAATTTAAACCAGCATTAGATCATAAAGCACAAGACCTAATAGGTGCATTAGGTATTGTCGTTGGAGAAAATGAAATTCTATATCTTGAATATATGAATATGGAACAAATCAGAAATGCTTGGAATCAAGGCACAATGAAAGGTAATTCTCCAGCACACAAGAATTTTCCAGACCAAATGGCAATCAAAACTGTTATAAATAGAGTTTGTAAAAAATATGTAAATGCAGCAGATGATAGCGACAAGATAGCTGATTTAATTAGCAAAACAGCAGAAGAAGTTGACAACGAACTTGAAATAGAAATGGCAGAAAATGCAAATGCAAAAGAATTGCCACTTGATGAAATAGAAGAAGTTGAATATGAAGAAATACAAGAAATTGACGGACAAGTTGAAATACAAGATGTAATAGAAGATGCACCATTTTAGAGGTTAGATATGATAGATATTAAAGTTATTGGTTCGGGTAGTAGTGGCAACTGCTACCTAGCCAATATAAACGGAACACAAATATTGCTAGAATGTGGGTTACCTTTTAAAGTAATTCAAAAAGCTTTAAATTTTAAGCTCTCTACAGTTGAGGCTTGCTTGGTAACTCACGAACACCTTTGACCACTCAAAAGCGGTTAAAGACTTAATAAAAAATAGTATTAATGTATATGCTACAAAAGGAACTTTTGATGCTTTAAATGTAAAATCACACAGAGCAAAAACATTGCAAAAAATCAATGATACAGAATACAAAACAATTATATTTAATAATTTAGCTGTAAAGCCATTTTATTCAATTCACGATGCACAAGAGCCAGTTAGTTTTTATATTAGAGATTTAAAAACTAATGAAAGCTTGTTATTTGTAACAGATACTGCATATATGCCGTATAAAATACCTAATGTAAACGTGCTAATGGTTGAGTGTAACTATGTAAAAAATGTTATTGATAGCAATACAAAAAACGACAGTTTAAATTTGAGTTTAAGGAATAGAATTGTAAAAAATCATATGAGCTTAGAAACTCTTTTAAAAGCTTTAAAACAAACAAATTTAAGCAATTTAAAGAAAATATATGTATTACACTTGTCAGATGCAAACAGTCAAGAAAAAGTGATTTTAGAAGCAATACAACGACAAACTGGAGCAATAGTAGAAATTTGTTAAACGAAAAGGAGAAAATTTATGAATAATGTAATTTTAATAGGAAGATTAATTAAAGACGTTGAATTGAGATATACTCAATCATCTAATGCAACTTATGCTAGATTTACCATTGCAGTAGATAGGGGAATGTCAAAAGATAAGAAACAAGAAGCAGAAGCAAACGGACAACAAACAGCTGATTTTATAAATATAGTTGTTTGGGGAAAACAAGCTGAAAATTGCCAAAGATATTTGCAAAAAGGTAGAAATGTAGCAATTCAAGGAAGATTACAATCTGGAAGCTACACAGCACAAGACGGCTCAAAAAGATATACAACTGAAGTTTGGGCTGAAAGGGTTCAGTTTATAGACTGGGGAGAAAAGAAAGAAGATCATACACAACCATTTGGACAGTTTGATGAATTGGGATATACAGAAGCTACCAACGAAGATATACCATTTTAATTAAGTTTATAAAACAAAGTAAAAATAAAATATATAAATAATAATTGCCGAACGGAATTACCTTTTTTACTTTGTTTTTAGATAGGAGTACAAAATGCAACAAGGTTGGATAACTCTTCACAGAAAAATTCTTGATAATTTCGTATGGGAAGACAAACCATTTAGCAGAGGTCAAGCTTGGATAGATTTATTGTTGTTAGCTAATCACGAAGACAAAACAACGTTATTTAATGGGAAAATAACAGAAATAAAAAGAGGACAAAAAATTACATCTATTAGAATTTTGTCTAAACGTTGGGGGTGGAGTAATACAAAAGTAACAAACTTTTTGTTACAGCTAAAGCGTGAAAAAATGATAGATTATAAAAGCGACACTAAAAAGACGGTCTATAACATCGTAAATTACAACGATTATCAAGAAATCAAAGAAGACAAAAACGACACTAAAACGACACTAAAACGACACAGAAACGACACAGAAACGAAACAAAAACACACAAACAACAATGATAACAATGATAACAATATTATTATTTTATCTAACGATAAAATAATCGTAAATTTGATGCAAAAATGGAACGAATTACCGAACACAATTACAAAATTAACTGCATTAAAAAAAGATACTCAACGTTACAAAATGTTTTTTCAACGTGTCAATGAATACGGATCAGATAAAGTTTTTCAAGCAATAGAAAAAATAAAACAAAGTCCGTTTTTGTTAGGGCAAAACAACAGCGGTTGGACTATAACTTTTGAGTGGTTTGTTAAGCCAAACAATTTTGTGAAAGTGTTAGAGGGAAATTATACAGACAAAAAAATACCAAAAAGCAATAACACAAAAGGCAAATATATAGAACCAGAACATATATTGACACCAGAAGAAAAAGCCGAACGATTAAAAAATAATCATAGTGATACAATAGAATTTTTAGATAATTATTAAAACTTTAAAAAATAGCTTAAATTTTAATTAGGATATGTAAGATATGTAATTATATTAAAAACATATTCTAATTAAAAATAGCTAGTAAATTTTACGATTAAAAGGGGGTTACAATGTATAGGTATAACTTAGAAATAAATGCAAGACCGATACCAAAGGCAAGACCACGTTTAAGCAAGTTTGCAGTTTATACACCTGAAAAGACGGCAGATTATGAAAATCTAATAGCTTATGAGTGGAAAAGACGTTACAAAAACTTGATTTTAAAAAAAGCTGTAAAGCTAGATTTACTGTTTTGTTTTAAAAAAGCAAAAAGTTGCAAAAAAGATTATCACACACAACGACCTGATATTGATAATTTAGAAAAAGCAATACTAGACGGACTTAATAAAACAGCTTTTGTAGATGATTGTCAAGTTGTTGAAATGAAATCGCAAAAGGTATTTTCTGATGTTGATAAAATTTTGATAACAGTTACTGAACTAGAATAGATAAGGGGGATAATATGATTTTAAGAATTGAAATTACAGGAACAAAAGAAATTGAATTAAGCGAAGAAGAATACGAAGAATTTTGCGAAGATGAAACAGCTTTTGTTGAAAATGAGTATGCTAATTTAGAATTAAGTGAAGTAAATTTTGAAGATTACAGTTATGAAATTTTTGAATAATAGGAGATAAAAAATGAAAATATCCGAAAATGATAACACAATAACAGCTACTGAAACGTTAAAATTTAAAGATTTTTCGCTAAAAGAACAAAAACAATTTTTAGATATGATTTACAAAGACGGACTAACACTTG
>ERZ773018.1472-NODE-1472-length-12553-cov-2.274604_pt1 | contig 12553 bp, 6 predicted proteins | sample MGYA00580840_ERZ773018 | MGnify/ENA primary metagenome ERZ773018 (study PRJEB29015, sample SAMEA2738125) | human oral metagenome | biome: human oral; feature: human-associated habitat; material: saliva | place: China | collected 2256 ... | reverse complement strand
ACAGGTGCTCCGGTTTCGACGGGGCGGCGGGAGTGACCGCGCGCCGTGCCAACGCCAGCAGCAGCTCAACCTCCTGCTCCCAGTCCTGAATCTCCTGCCGGGTATGGGCATCAGCCTGTGGGGCGTTAGCACCCGGGGCAAGCTCAATACCACCGCGGGCCACATTCAGAGCGGCACGCTCCACCCGAGCACGGCGGTCACCGGGGGCACTCACCTGCTGGGGGCGGTTCACGGCAGGGCCTTGCTGCTGTTCCGAAGGCTCCGCAGGGTGCACATCGTCCGACTGCGCCCCGTAGCGCAGCTGTGCGCGCATCCCCTCGGTGAGAGCCTCATCAGATTCCCAGCGCCACACGGCGGGCCCATCCAGAGGGTCGAAAGGCCACATGGCCGTCAGCACGCTCCCCTGCTGGGGGTTCTGATCCGCCCAAGCGGCCGGGGTGAGCAGGCGCTGCACGATCTGCGGGCGCACCCCCGAACGCACCGGACGCTGATGCGCCGAAATTTTCATCAGTTCCTCACGGGCGAACACGAATTCGGCATCGGCGGTTTTACTCTTTGACGGTGCCGACGCCCCACCCTCACCGCCGCCGGGGGTATCACGGTCAAACGCCGCGAACTCGGCGGTGACATCAGCATCGGGGTGCGCCGCACGGTACACCCGGTGCACCGGCGGCAGCCGCAGAATACGCGCATTCTCAATGGGATCCGCCCCATCCGCTGAGAAGGCGCGGGCAACGTTCGCGCAGGTGCTGGCTATGGCCGCATCCCGCGCGGGGCCATCCTGCGGGTCAGCAACGGGGGCGATAGAAGGCACCGGGGTACCGTTGAGCAGCACCGCCCCCTGCGGAACCGTGTACCCCCAATCCCTGATTTCACGCCCGAACACCGCATCAATACTGGGGTCCGTCTCGCGGGCAGCCGACGGGACATAGTACCCCGTCCCCAAGTACCCGGGGTACAGCCACGGCGCATGCTGAATCCCCTCATAGGGGGGCTGCGCGTCCCCCTGGGAGAACTGCACCAGCTCATTCCAGTAGGTACTTGTTTTCACCGGCTTAACATGGGCCCCCGTCCACCGGCAGGTGGTAATGTACAGCAGGGACCGGGCGCGAGTCATGGCAACATAAATCAGGCGGCGCGCCTCAGCACCCGCATAATCATGCACCATGTCTTCGCCCTCTTCGACCGCCAGGTTCAGCTCACTGTAGGTTTCCAAGGCCGTGATTTCTTCGGGGCGCTCCAACGCCGGCGGCAGATAATCCTTATCGCCACGCAGCGGCCACGGCAAAACACCCGGTTCAAGACGCTGCCACATGCGGTGACGCTCGGCGCGGGCATCGCTCAGGCGCGGCAGGTACACCTGATCCCATTCCAGCCCCTTTGAGGCGTGCATCGTAAGAATCTGAACCGCATCCTGCCGCGGCTCTTCCACGGCCGGGGCCAGGCCGTTCTCGTGCTCAGCCGCCTCCTCAAGCCACGCCAAGAACCCCGTAAGATAACTGATGCCGCTGGCAGACAGCACAAACCGGCGGGCGGTGGGGGCGTCCTCCTCGGCGGCGGTACCATCCGCCCCGGCATAGATCATGGCGTTAATACGCGGGGAAGTCGCCGCGTAGTTGGCGGCCACATCGTGAAAAGCATCAAGATGCACCCGGGATGTATAACTATCCGAGCCTTCGTGGGATGCCAGCTCAATGTCGAGCATCATGACCCGCTCAATCTCGTACAGCAGAGTCCCCAAATCCTCAGTGGTGAACTGCCGCAAATACTCCAGCTCAGCCGCAAACGCCCGCAGACGCGCCAGCCCTTCAACACTCAGACGGCGGCGGTGCGGTGAATAATCCGGCGGGCAGATCGGGCGCCCCTGCTCGTTAGCCTCCGGCAGGTGCTCTATCGCCTCAATCAACGACCCGTACTCGCTGAGGTCTTCCACAGCGAGCTTGCGGGCTTCTTCAAAGCTCTGCTGCGCCCGGCGCAGCTGCTCATCAGAGGTGCCGGAGACCTCCTGCCCCGGCTGCTGGGCATCGGCCCCGCTCGCATACCCGCGCTCCCGGACACGGGTGAGCTCATTCGACCATTCCCCCAACGCCAACAAGTCTGCGGTACCCAGCCGCCACCGTGCCCCGGCCAGCAGACGCACCAGCGCATCCGACCGGTTAGGGTCAGCCAGCACGCGAAGCATCGCCACCATATCAATCACCTCGGGGCGTTCCAAAAGCCCGCCCAAGCCAACCACCTGTGCGGGTACCCCCAGTGCCTCACACGCCTGCCGGATCGGTTCCATCTGGCTGCGGGTGCGGGTCAGCACCGCCATGGTGGGCATGCCTGTGGGGTTATCCCGGAACCGGGCACGTTCAGCGGCTATTTTCTCGGCAATACCGCGCGCCTCATCAGCGTCGGTGGCGTACCGGGCCAGCTGCACCGAACCGCGCATCGCCGCCTCACCAGACTCATCGGGGCGGGTAATGACCGAACGCGGCCGCAAATCCGGTACCTTAGGCGGCTGAGACGCCCGCACCCACCCCGGCATAGTTTTAAGGGGCTCAGCGATGAGGTTCGCAGCATCCAGAATCGCCGTATCGTTACGCCACGCAACGGTCAAATACAGGGGCGTCTCATCGGCGGTGGGGAAATACCGGTAAAAACTGAACAGCTGGCCGTCAGATGCGCCGCGGAACCCATAAATCGACTGTTTAGGGTCGCCCACCGCCATCACCGGATGCTCCCCATACCCTGGGTGCTCCCCCTCAGCAGCACGTGTGCCAAATAAATCCGAGAAAAGCTGCAGCTGGGCGTGGGAGGTATCCTGAAACTCGTCCAGAAGCACCACCTTATACCGTTCCCTCTCCAACTGCACCGCCTGAGGAACATCCCGGGCGATACGGGCCGCTAAAGCAATCAGATCCCCGTAGTCAAGCACCTGCATGCGTGCCTTCACCCGCGCGTACCGCTGCACCATGCGCGCCAAAATAATCTTTGTCTGCAGCTGGCGCAGAGTGTCGTTCGCGGCTTTTCGCGGCCCGGGGGTGCTCAACGACTCGTATGCAGCAATCTGGGCGGTGCAGAACTCGATCACTGTCTGCGGGGCCACCAGATGCTCGGCGCACTCGCCAGCTAATTTCAGCACCTGCTTCACCAGATAAGTCTTCGACGCCGCCTCGCCTTTACCCCCCTGCGGAAGCTCGCCGTCCCAATACTGCACTATCTGCGCCACCAGCTGCCACGCCTGCGCGTCCCCCAGCATCTGCGCATCCTGCTCAATACCCAGGCGCAGCCCGTAGTCCTTCACCAGCGTATTCGCGTACGAATGGTAGGTGGATACCGTGGGTTCTGATGCCCCCTCCAGCAGCTCCTGCTCGGTGAGGTCTATGAGCTTTCGCTCACGCAGAATATTCAGGCGAGTCCGCATACGCTCACGCAGCTCACCTGCGGCCTTGCGGGTGAAGGTCACTCCCAGCACTTCATCGGCGCGTACAAACCCGTTGGCCACCAGCCACACCACCCGGTCCACCATGGTGGCGGTCTTACCGGATCCCGCGCCGGCAATCACCAGACGCGCCTGCAGCGGGGATTCAATAATGCGAATCTGCTCATCGGTGGGCGGGTTTAGCCCCAGTTCCCGCGCGATCTCAAGGGCGCTGAGGATGCGCCTGGCCCCGTGGGAAGGCTCCCCGGCGGTACCCTGCCCGCCCCCCGGCAGGTGCTCATCACCCTGCAGCGTATCTGTGGGCGTGTGGGTTTCGGTGTGGTTATTGTTCATGCTCTGTTCTCTCACTTAGTACGCGCCCTACCTATCCCTGCGTGACCTGCCTGCCCTGCGGGCACAGCGGGCAGATTTCGGGTAGCCTGCATTTCTCGCCCGGGCGGTGCCGCGCCTGTATGAGGGCTCCGGCAATCAGCTCGGCGGCGCACCGGATCAGCTCAACAGCCCACTCATCGGAGTCGGGGTCAAGTGGAGGTTGTTCTTGCGGGCGGTTCTTGGCGGTTGGGGCGGTGCCGTCGCCCAGCTGTACGAGTGCCGCCCCAGCTGAACGGTGCCCCATGGCACGGTACACGTTATCGTCGCTGCCACCGGGTGCACCGCCGGGGTGTGCGGCTGGTTCCGTTCCCAGTTCACGGCTCATCGTGTCCCCTGCCCCGGCCTCAACCGCAACCTGGTAGGCGGCCAGCTGGGCGTGCTGGGCAATATCGGCTTTTGCGGGTTTGGTGCGCCCGGTTTTTAGGTCAACGATCATGTACCGTCCGTCCTCGGTGACCTCCAGCCGGTCTACCCGCCCCGAAATTTGGGCGTCGAGCTTCTTCCCGGGAACACGCACTTTAAAAGCGCCCTCAACCCCCACCAGGGTGCGCCCGTCTCCGGGCATAATTTCCTTAAAATACACGGCCAGTTTCTGAATCATTTTCTCGGCGCGGCGGCGGGTTTCCTCCCCCTCCCACGTCTCGGGCAGCGCCAGGGTGGTCAGACGCTCCTGAAGGACGGCACTGAGTGTCGCATAGTCAGCGGCGGGGTACTCCTCAGCGATAGCGTGGATGAGCGTGCCCAGCGACCGTGATGTGTCTGTTTGCGCCTCGGCCCGGGCGGCCGCCACAAACCAGTCAAGCGGAGACTTGTGGATCGTCTCAAGACGTGACGGTGAGATGGGGACCGTCAGCTTCTCGGGTTCTTGCCCTTGCCGCCGTCGCGGCGTGAATGCTGGCTCCTGAGTTGACAGCGGCAGCAGCCCCCACCACTGGCGCGGGTGGGCGCCGGGCACCTGCGCGTCGGCGAGGCGGTGCAGTTGGGCGGCGGCGGCGTGCGCAAGCGCCGGGTTATGCTCTTCAACGGTGGCGTTGCGGCGCAGCTGAGCCACGAGCGCGCGCAGGGTCATGGGGCGCCGCACCCGGGTCACCTCCCCGGCACGCACTTCGGGTACCAGGATGTCGAAGAATTCGCTAGGTGCCTCATCGGTGGATGAGACGGCGGTCAGCACGAGGCGCTTACGGGCGCGGCTAATGGCCGTGGCGAACATGCGCAGCTCGTCGTGGCGCACAGCCCGGATGCGATCCGCCATCCGCACTTTCTGCGCCGCCTCAACCCCCATTTCGCAGATGTCGCTTAGCTCGCCGGTGTTCAGGAGCGAGCCGCGCACTTTCGTATTAGGCCAGGTTCCTTCTTGGATACCGCACACGTACACGGTGTCCCACTGCCGCCCGGCGGCGAGGGCCGGGGTGAGGATTTCCACGGCGTCGTAGCGTTTCCCGCGGGCAGCGAGGGTGTCCATGGGGAGGTCTTGGGCATCAATGTAGTCAAGGAACTGTTCTGCGGATGAGCCGGGCATCTGGTCCACGAACCGGGTAGCGGCCTCGAAAAGCCCGATCATGGCGTCAAGGTTGCGGTGCGCCCGCTCGGCTTCGGGCCCGGTTGCGGCGCTGCTGTTCACCCAGGTTTTTTCTAGCCCGCTGGCCTGCCACAGGGCCCACAGCACGGTCTCGGCGTTAGCGCCCGGGGCGTTGAGCGCCTGCTGGCCCGCCGCAAGCACCCGGGAGACGCGGCGGATAGCGGTGCCCACCCCGTAGTCCGGCAGAGCTTCGGGGTTCAGCAGCGCCCCTAAGAGCAGATCATCGCTGGAGCGGCGCCCACCGGCACGCAGTTCGGCGGCGCGCAGCTGCTGGCGCAGGCGGCGCACATCCATGCTGGAGGCGCCCCCCAGCCGGGAGGTGAGCAGGGTGATAGCGTTGTGCGCACCGGAGGCGGGGTTCGTGCGGTTTTCTTCGGCCAGCACATCTTCAAGGCTTCGCCGGGCGAGTTTGGCCTCGTCCTCTTCTGCCGTGGTGTGGGAGGCGTTGGCAATTGTTTCTGCGGTGAGCGGCTCCTCCCCGTCCGGTAAGGTTTCCGCCCCGGAAGGTGACGCATAATTATCCGGCAAATGCAGTTGTTCGGCGCCGCGTTCGCGGGCGTACATGAGCAGGGAAAGCGCATCCAGAAACGGCCGTACCGCCGGTTCGTCACGCACCGGTGTGAGCGCCGCACCGGTGACGGTGGGGATACCCGAGGCCGCCAGTACCCGGCGGATATTGGCCACCCGGGAGCCATCACGCACCACAATCGCTGACCGCGCGTAGGCGGCACCCCGGTACAGGTAGTCCTCAAGCAGCAGCTGCGCCACCTGGTTCACCTCATCCTGCGGGGAGAGGAGCATGTACCCGAAGACCCCTTCGGGTGGTGTGCTGTAGCGGCGCGGGTCGAGCAGGTCACCTTCGTCGCTGAGCTGCAATAGCGCCTGTTCTTGCGCTTCGGCGGCGGGGGCACGCAGCTCACGCACGGTTTTAGCCCCGGTGATGACGGGCAGGCGGCGGGCCAGCTCACCCCACGCGGCGGCAATACCGGGACCCATCCGGTATGAGGTGTTTAAGTATTCCGTCTCTAATGTGGGGAATGACTCTCCAAGTGTCCTGGCTAAATCTGGCCGTGCCCCGCGGAACCCCTGCACCACGGTCTCGGTGCAGCAGGTCATCAGTATGCGCCGCGTGAGGTTCTGCCCGGTTCCTGCGGTCAGCGCAGCAGCCACTTCCTCACGCGCCTGCCCCCGGTACGAGCTCAGGGCCGCCTGCGGGTTCTGGGCGCACAGAATATTCAGCAGCCGGTAGGTGGCGGGGCTGAGCTCCTGCACATCATCAATAAGGATCAGGTCGAACCGTTCCCGTTCGGCGCTTAGCCAGTCGGGGTTTGCGAACAGAAAGTTGCAGGCTTCGTGGATGAGCGCCGCCGGGTCGTAGGCGTGCGGGGCGCGCAGACGGCGGATCTGCCGGTATTCGGTGTGCAGGGCTGCAACCGACTGCCAGGAGGGCCTGTTCAGCTGTTCGGCGAGCTCCTGAACCCTCTCAACGCTCACATCGTACTCGGCCATGCGGTCAAAAAAGTCGCGTATTTCGTGCCTGAAACCGCGCGTACCTAGGGCCTCTTGCAGGTCTGCGGGCCAGCGCACCCCCGCGCCCGCGCCCTCACGGTGACCGCCCAGGATCTCGCCAATCATCACATCCTGCTCAGGCCCCGACAGCAGTTTGGGGCTGTACTGCACCCCGGGCAGACTTCCCAGGGTGTGGGCGCGGCGGAGCAGGTCGAAGGCGTAGGCCGCCCACGCACGGGTGGGGGCGGTCGACATGCTCGTGGTGATACGGCGCGCCAACCCGTCACGGATGCGGGTTGCCCCGGTACGGGTGGGGGCAAGCACCAGTAGCCGCGCCGGGTCTCCCCCATTGGCAATAAATTCGGCGGCGGCTGCGATAATACGCTCGGTCTTGCCGGTTCCGGGTGCCCCGGTGATGAGTTTTGCGGTCATGGTTCAAGTCTATCTGCCAGCTGGGGCGGCTGTTGCGTTATATGTCAGAGGGTGACGGTCCGGGCCGCGGCGGTGCAAAAACTCACGTATAGTCGAATTTATGAGCTGGATACACGGCCCCCGAGCCACTTTCGACCTTGAGACCACGGGCGTGGATGTTGAGACCGCGCGCATTGTGACCGCATCGTTACTGTTATTGAACCCTGACGGCTCGGTGCGCCGTGCCGGGGAGTGGCTGGCTGACCCGGGGGTTGAAATCCCTGAGGCTGCTGCGGCGGTGCACGGGGTTACTACAGAGTATGCGCGGGCGCACGGGCAGCCAGCGCAGCAGGTGGTGTGGGAGCTGGCGGGGGCTATCGGCTCGTTATTCCTTGACGGGGTTCCGGTGATCGCGTTTAACGCCGCCTACGATTTCTCGGTTCTGCACCATGAGATGAAACGGTACAGTATTGCCAACGGGGAGCTGCCCGGCGGGTGCATCCTTGACCCGTACATTATTCACAAACACGTTATTCCGCGGAAACGAGGCAACCGTAAGCTGGAGACGCTGGCCGTGGAGCACAAGGTGCAGCTGGATAATGCGCACACTTCCAAGGACGATGCCTTAGCCGCCGAACGGCTGCTGGTGAAACTCACCGAGAGGTTCCCTGCGGTGCTTGATGTGGATGCCGCTGCCCTGCACGAGCAGCAGGTGCAGTGGGCGGAGCAGCAGGCCGCCGATTTTCAGGCGTGGCTGCGCACAAAACCGGGTAAGGAGAATGAGGTGATTGACGGCCGGTGGCCGGTGCGCCGGTAGCTCTGGCCGCAGCGGGGGCTACCCGGTACGTCAACGTAAGGCGTATTACGTGCGGCGGCGGGGTGTATCGCTACCTGCCGCAGCCTCTTTGACCTATGCTAAAGAGGCCGGGTTTTATACCCGTACCCCACCCCGCAGATTCACTGGTTGAAGGCTTCAGATGGAACAGCACAACGATAAGGCGTATACCGATACCAACACGTACAGCATCTATTTAGGGTCGTCCAGGGAACAGCATAAGTTCATTGTGGCGCAGTCGCAGGTGGTGCTGCGGCTGGGTCGTATCCTCATGAAGTCGGGGGCGAGTGCCTACCGTATTAAGGCGTCAATGGCGCGCTTGGCGAAGGCGGTAGGCCTGGACGAGCACCACGCCCAGGTGACGTTCACTGAGATCGCCACCACCGCCTACGGGAACGGGAATTTTCGCACCGAGGTGGCCGAGCAGCGCACGATGGGCATTAACTCGCACAAGATTGATTTGCTGGGCAATTTCATTTCTGAACTGCCGGAGCGGATCACCCCGCAGGAGGCGAATGCCGAACTGGAACGCATTGATTCGATGCCGCACCTGTATAAACGGTGGATGCTTGCTCTGGCTTCGGCGGTGGCGTGCGCGGGGTTCGCGTTTTTGAACCGTGGCGGGCTGATTGAGTGTTCGGCGGTTTTTATTGCCGCCGGGTTGGGGCAGTTTTTGCGTTCCACCCTCATGAAGCGCGGGGTGAGCCATATGGCGATCTGGATGGCGTGCGGGTTCCTGTCGGCGGGCGCCTATATTGGGCTGATTAATCTGCTGACGGGGCTGCAGCTGATTGGTTCTGAACACATGGTGGGGTTCATTTCGTCGATACTGTTCCTGGTGCCGGGGTTCCCGATGGTCACGGGTATGCTGGATATTTCGCGGATGGATCTTCTGGCGGGTATGTCTCGGCTCATGTATGTGACGGTGCTTCTGGTGAGCGCATCGTTTGCCGTGTGGGTGTTGGCTTCCCTGTTTCATCTGCCGTTGGCGCAGAACGCCCGGCCAGACATCCCGGCTGGTTTGTACCTGCTGTTGCAGGTGGTTTCTTCGGGGGTTGCTGCGGCGGGGTTTGCGATGCTGTTCGCGGCGTCCCCGGTGGCGTGCGTGTGGGGCGGGGTGATTGCAGCAGTGGCGAACCCTGCGCGTATTTGGCTGGTTGAGGCGGGCTGGACCTCCCATATGGCGGCCACCTTGGCGGTGTTCGCGGTGGGTATTATGGCGGAGCTTGTGGCGCCGCTGCACGGGCGGCAGTACTCTCGGATTTCGCTGTCGGTGCCTGCGGTGGTGACGATGGTTCCGGGTGTGCCGTTCTACCTTGCAATGTCACATATGTCTTCCGGTGACTTGTATGCGGCGATGGGTGGTTTTGCCCAGTCGTTTCTGACGTTTTTGGCTTTGGGGCTGGGGCTGGCGTTTGTGCGCCTTCTTTTCGATAAGAATTGGCTCTTTGATCAGGATACTCAGGTGATGAAAAAGCTCGATAGCGCATCACATATGCGGTAGATCTTCTGCAATGAATGCGTGACGGCTCGTCGTTTAGGTGGCGGATTCTGCAAGCTTCCGTGACGAGTCAGCCAACCTGTGCCCTATCTCATGTGCTACGTTTGTATTGTTTCAGGGGTTTTGTGCCGCTCACACTCACCAACCAAGCGACTACTCTTCCGGTGTCGCTCGTTTGCACGGCGTATTTTCCTCTCAACCATTTACCGAACGAGAAAGATCACCGTCATGCTACACCGCATTATCCAGCGCCCTCTGAATACTGCCTTTGATAAACTTTATGCACGCCGTGCCGCCAAGTTCCCTATAAATCCAGATGGTGTTTTGCGCGTCAGACATCCGGCCTTGATCCTTATTTCGGTCTTCATCTCGGCTTTGGTGGGCACTCTGCTCACAGCTCTTATCGTGTATATGGTGCTGCATCCAAACACAACGCAAACGCCCCAACAATCACTCTCAATCCTGGGATCTTTTATCCTGTGTGTTGTTATCTTTTATGGCTTAGCCGTTTGGGCGTACCTCAACTATAGAAATATCTACGTTGAGACAGCGCGTGACTATGTAGAGCAACGAAATGCTTTCGGCCGAATCACCCGCATCTATTACAGCGAGGTAAGCGCTTACAGCTATTGGTATGAGTACAACAACAAAATACTGACGCTGTTCTCCTCTGATGGTCGTCAAGTTTCTTTCCGCCCCAAAATATACCGTGGGGAGCGTGTGCTCGCGGTTTTGGCGTTTAGGATGTATAACTCCCGCTGGCCTGACCCGCGAAACAGCAGCGATCAGTACATTGTCGAAACTCAGGCAGCAAACGGTATCGCCGAAAAAGCTCTCTGGAATGAGCATCCGGTCGGTAAGAACCTGTTGATGCCGCAGGACGTTCAGTAAATCCACAGTAGACGGTGGGAGCAGAAATTATTAGGTTTTTCTGCTCCCACCGTTTATTGTTAGGGGCTATATTCCGGGTGAAATTATCTGAGGTTTGCAGGTTTTAAGATGCGCTCCCCTGCGGTGGGTTTTGATTCTGCTGATAGTTGTGGGGCTGCTGCAGGTATCCATAGGAGTTCATCTGCTGATTCGAGGGCTGCTGGCCTGAATTCAGATAGCCCTCTTGAGGATACGCGTTCTGCGGGTATTGTGGCGGCATTGGTTGTTGTGGGGCAGCAGTCTGTTCGGGCGTTATAAATCCATTTACTTGAGGGTATTCCATCAAGAAATCGGTTACTTCATATTTGGAGTCTGCTAGTTTCATGATCACAAGTTCATCTTCAGGGTTCTCAAGGTCAGGCCAACGGCCAGAACGTGCCCGCGCATAGAGCAAGGCGCCAAAGATTCTTTCTTGAGGTTTGGCCGGAATACACGAGAAAACTGTGTTTCCCCAGGGATCTATCAGATAAAGATCATCGCTAAGGTCTTGAGTAATTTTCCAATGCTGTCCATCTAAGGTTTGACGTTTCCTTTTGGGACTGTATATATACCCGTCAATAGCTGCAAAGGGAGTAAATTTTTCTTTCCCGAAGACGGTCTGAGTCAGGAACCCTTCAGAGGTTATATCGATATAACTCATATCATGCTGAGCAACGAGGAAAAATAAACCTAATATCAGGATGGGTCCACCATATGCAAAGATTGTTATCTTAATGGTATGCGACCCATCATATTCTCCTGAAAATATGAGTGGAGCAAAATACAGATATCCAATAACTAAAATATAGAGAATATAGTTAGCTCCATGAAAGCGCCGTACGCGGTACGGATGTTTTTTAGACTCCACCCAAGATTGTACCAGTGAGAAAATAAGGTGAATAGAACATAGCACTGCCACGGCAATCCAGGCAAAAACCATTATAGAAACTCCATATCATCGGTGATATTTCCCTACCAGGATACCCTGAGAGGTACCCAGGTATCATATACAGTTTCTCCCTTAAAAATCCTGTCGCCATCGATTAACGGTTAGATACCTGACAACCACATCTTTCGTGTACTCCGCCAGAATTTTTTCATCCTCTGAGTACCCCAGCTGAGGCCATCGTTCCTGCATACCGCGAAACATCAAGCACTGTCCCACATAATCCGGCATGGCCGAATGACGTACCTGTGTCTGAAGAATTTTTTTACCTTCGTGATTGATCACGCGGAGCCTATCGCCGCGGGAAGTATTCACAGCGTGTCGATCTCCCATAGACACGCGAAGGGTTCCTTCGAAATCAAATCGAGCTGGGCGATAATCGTACCCTTTGATATCAGAAAAAGGAATATTATGCACTCGCCCAAAACCACTACGAAAGACAAACCCCGAAGGAACAAGCTCGATATACCGAATCGTGAGACCACGTATAAGGAGAATAATAAAAATAAAGAATGCGAATATTAGGCACATCGGTACAGCAAAAAGTACGATGACTATAGGAGTCCCTGCGCTTGGCGTCAGAATGACAGAAAGAACAAATGCAAAGAAACTGCCAAAGCCCACCAGAAAAATATCAACAATCACTAGAATCCACCACGGGTATCGTGCCCGCCGAAGCATTGCTTCGCTCTCACGTTTAGCTCTCATCCCCAAATAGGTAATATGTAACGCTGCACAGGTAAGCAACACACCACCAGCAATACCTGCACTCACAAAAACTGATGTATTCACAGGTGTACATCCTCCCACGGTCCTTGACGTTCTATAGATTATTTAAATAATTCTTTGGTGAGTGTCTAAATATTCTGATTCTTGCAACTAGTGCCAGAGTCCCCCATTCTGTTCTTTATTGGCATTTCAAGGCTAGCATTACATCTCCTCCAATACGGGATATTTAAGTCTTAGAGGAAAGATTTTGCTCCTCCTTGCATCAGGTCTTTGACCCTCCAGCGTGCAGCCCTTCAATACAGATCGTCAGCAAATCCCATAATTCTTGCCGTTTC
>ERZ773018.1469-NODE-1469-length-12563-cov-5.356572_pt1 | contig 12563 bp, 9 predicted proteins | sample MGYA00580840_ERZ773018 | MGnify/ENA primary metagenome ERZ773018 (study PRJEB29015, sample SAMEA2738125) | human oral metagenome | biome: human oral; feature: human-associated habitat; material: saliva | place: China | collected 2256 ... | reverse complement strand
CCAGGATGTGTCGGAAGCGCCGGTGGTAGTGCTCGGCGATCGCCGGATTGTCTTTGAGTAGTCGAACCGTGCGTGCAATGAGGTCGTCGAAGTCCAGGGCGTTGGCCTGCGACAGGCGCTTTTCGTATTCCTCGTAGGCTGAGGCGACGACGCGCGAAATCGGATCATTCGGCGCAGTATCCCGGTATTCCTGCCACGTGACGAGCTCGTTCTTCAGGTCAGAAATACGCGCGGCCACAAGCTTAGGAGTGAATCGTTTAATATCCACATCTGCTGCTTTTAGCACCATCTGAATCAGGCGCTGAGAATCCTGCGAATCATAAATACTGAAGGTCGATCGCAATCCGGCTGCGCGGTATTCCGCACGCAATACTCGCACACACGCCGAGTGGAAGGTGGACACCCACATCCTGCGTGCCGCTCCCCCACCCACCAGGGCCTCAACACGCTCACGCATTTCGGCGGCTGCCTTATTGGTGAAGGTAATCGCTAAAATCTCGCCGGCGCGAGCCTGGCCAGTTGCCAAAAGGTACGCGATTCGATGTGTGAGGACGCGGGTCTTCCCAGAGCCCGCACCCGCCATAATCAACAGAGGAACCCCGCGGTGTTCAACCGCTGCGCGCTGTTGATCGTTGAGTCCCGCAAGCAAGCTTTCGGGGTCTTTCTGCGGCGACGAGGCCTGCGCCCACGCTGCGCCAGCACTCAGGGGATCGCTAGCGCTCCCGAGGCTTCGGCTATCGACAACAGAACCCCAGTTTCCCGCCGCCTGAGAAGTTGGGTCGTACAGGGGTAGGTCTTCCTGGGAATCGCTGCCGAAATCGAGGAAAGAGCCGAGATTGGGAAGTGAGTGTTCCTGATCCATTTTCAGTGCTTGTGGTAGACGCCCTTGGTCGCGTGAACGGGTTCAGCAGTGACATTCATGCCGAGTTGGCGCAAGATTCCCTCGTCAACGCTGCCCAGCAGAACTGAAGAGTGAACATCGCAGCCAGCCAGTTTCGACAGTTGGTTCAAGGCCGCAGCTGCCCGTTCGTTGGAGCGCGCAGATCCAGCCAAAGCGATCAGCACCTCATCGGTGTGCAGGCGAGGATTACGGCTGCCCAGATGCTCGGTCTTGAGCTTTTGGATAGGTTCAATCTGTTCGGGGGCGAGCAACTTCTCATCATCGTCAATTCCGGCAAGAAGCTTCATCGCGTTCAAGAGCATCGCGGAGCATGGCCCCAGCAGGTCCGAGGTCTTTCCAGTAACAATGCGCCCGTCGGCCAGTTCCATTGCAGCTGCCGGGTAGCCGGTCTCTTGCGCCCGCTTCAGGGCGGGTGCGACAACGGGGCGATCCTCGCTGGTCAGGTTCATGGCTGTCATCAGGCGGGCCGCACGCTCAGACTGTACGGGCGGGAGATCCTCGCGCGCTTCCAAGGCTAGGGCCTTGTACCAGCGGCGAATAATTTCCTGCTTGGAGGCTTCGCGGCAGGCCTCGTCGTCGCTGATGCAAAAACCGGCCATATTGACACCCATGTCGGTGGGCGACTGGTAGGGGGAAGTTCCCATGATCTTTTCCAGGAGGCGACGAAGGACGGGGAAGGCCTCGATATCGCGGTTGTAGTTGACCGTGGTTTCGCCATGAGCCTTCAAGTGGAAGTGGTCAATCATGTTGACATCGTCCAAGTCAACAGTGGCTGCTTCGTAGGCGACATTCACTGGGTGATCCAGGGGGAGGTTCCAGATCGGGAAGGTCTCGAACTTCGCGTATCCCGAGGTCATTCCGCGCTTGTGATCGTGGTAGAGCTGGGAGAGGCAGGTTGCAAGCTTGCCTGATCCGGGGCCGGGAGCGGTAACAATGACCAGCGGACGAGTCGTGTGGACATATTCGTTGCGTCCCAGGCCTTCGTCAGAAACGATCAGATCGATGTTATTGGGGTAGCCCTCGATGGGATAGTGACGCGCGACCTTGATACCGCGGGCTTCGAGCTTGCGTTTGAAGGCATGTGCCTGCTCATTGGAGTCGCTCCAACGGGTGATCACAACGTTGCCGACGTAGAGCCCGTATTCGCGGAACATATCGATGTGACGGAAGACGTCATCTTCGTAGGTGATTCCCAGGTCTTCACGCATCTTGCGGCGCTGGAAATCTTGGGCGTTGACGGCGACGACAATTTCGGCCTCGTCAGCAAGCTCTGCGAGCATGACAATCTTGTTGTCCGGTGTGAATCCGGGAAGAACGCGAGAGGCGTGCATGTCGTCAACAAGCTTGCCGCCGAACTCCAGGTACAGGGTCCCACCGAACTGCTGGCGACGTTGCGCAATGTGTTCAGATTGAAGGGCTAGATACTGATCGCGGTCGAAACCGATTGCGTGCATGATCGCCACTCCCAAGGCATCGTGGTGCAAGGACTATTCATGGTATCGCCCCTACCCCGCAACTCCGTCCATGAAGCGCCCAGCACACGGGTGAACTTCACCGCAAGGCATCTGAAAGACTAAATAATGTGCCTTTGCATCGCCCAGTGCGTGAGCTCGTTTCGATTCGACAGCTGGAGCTTGCGCAGCACGGCAGACACGTGTGTTTCCACGGTTTTAATCGAAATAAAGAGCTCGGAGGCAACCTCCTTGTAGGGATAGCCGCGAGCGATCAAACGCATCACTTCTTGCTCGCGTGCAGACAAAAGGTCCAGTTCATCGTCGTGGGCAGCAATCGGGGCATTTCCGCCGCCGAAAGCATCGAGCACGAAACCCGCGAGGCGCGGCGAGAAGGCCGCGTCCCCTGCTGCTACGCGACCAATGGCCTCGACCAGTTCAGGGGTCGAAATTGACTTGGTAACGTAGCCGCGAGCACCCGCGCGGATGACTGAAACGACGTCTTCGGGGGAATCCGAAACGGAGAGTGCAAGGAATCGCAGCCCTTCAACATCCGCGCACGAGGCCGCAACTTCAGCGCCTCCTCCACCCATTCCTCCGGGAAGGTGAACGTCGAGGAGTGCAACATCGGGATGGAGCGCGTGGCAGGCGGCGATTGCGCCTTCGACGTCACTGGCCTCGCCAACGATTTCGAGGTCGGCGCCGCTGGATTCCAATTCGCTGCGCACTCCTGCGCGCACGAGTGCGTGATCATCAATGACCAGAATCCGGATCGTCATGACGGTGTTCTCCTTCGTGAAGTGCGCTTATTCCAGTGTAGCTGCGGGCATGGAGAGGTGAACTTCGGTTCCACTGGGAAGATGGCGGATCGATGCTTTCCCGCCTGCGCGTTCCATGCGGCCAATGATCGAGTTACGAACCCCGTGCCGATCTTCGGGAATTTGAGAGAGGTCAAAGCCATCGCCGCAGTCTTTGACGTAGATATCGGATCCACCCGGACCGACTTCGAGGTAAACGCTCAGGGGCGGCTTCGCGTGGCGAATCGCGTTTGAGACTGCTTCCGATGCAGCAGCAACCATCGCAAGTTCCCCGGGACCTGGACGCGTATCAGAGACGGTCACGACGCCCACTTCCACCCCGAAGGTGGTTTCCAGGGCTGAGACTGCCTCGCGTAGGGCCTCGGCAAGAGAATCCGCCGCTTCTTCGCGTCCGGTGTACAGCCACGAGCGCAACTCGCGCTCTTGTCCAAGCGCCAGAGCACGCACTGACGTTGGATTATCAGCGTTGTTGCGGATCAGTGTGAGGGTCTGAAGGACAGAATCGTGCAGATGTGCGGCCATATCCGCACGCTCGGCCTCACGCTTTTCACGTTCCTTGCTGCGCGCGCTGTCTTGGGAGGTGCGCACCCACAAAGGAATAATGGCCACCCCCAAGGCCAGGATCAGGGAAGCACCCAAGATCGCGCCTCGTGCAAGATCCCAAGGCGATTGCCCGCGGAAGAACGCCAGGGCCAAGCCCGCTGCGACCAAGAGCATCCCGGCAAGAGTGATGAGGATAAAAAGCGGACTCTTCCAGCTGTGTGCACGCACGCTTTGAGTCCACACCGCTGAGATTCCACCGATGACCAAAATCGCGGAGGCAATGTCGCGCAGGCCCGCAATCCCCGCAAACAGCAGGTAGGCGATCGCGAGGGCAAGGCCGAGTGACCCGAGGCCCACCAAAAGCACGCGCAGATTGCGCTGTTGGCTTTCGCGTCTGGCGATTTCTTCTGCCGAGGCCAGGGGCGAGCGCAGGCGGCCACTCCCGCTTTGCTCGCCACCCGAGTCCTCGGGAACGGTAAGCCAGAGCCACAGGTAGACGACAAGAGAGAGCCCGTAGGCGGGAAGTGCGATAAGGAAGGCGAAACGCACGATGCGCACTGAGATACCGAGCATCGAGGAGATTCCCGCGCACACGCCCCCAATCCAGGGAAGAGGCATATCCGTCGAGTGCGCACTGGAGCGTCGCAGGGCGCGCTGAGGCGGCACGATTTGAGGCGGGGTCCACTCGTACCCTGCCTGCCTGCCTTGAGGCGCATCGGTATTGTCCTGCACGTGACTCACCCGTTTATCTTCACACGTTTTCTGCCATTCGGGGGAAGACAGAGCGACAAATCGGGGATAGATCAGGGCATCCCCCTATATCTTCTTCGCACATCTTTGGGCAGAGTTGAAGCATGGATAAAGGATTCATGAACACATTGCGATACTCCGGTTTCTTCCGTGGTGAGCCTCGCGTCATCGGCGGCGTGTGTCAAGGTCTGGCACAACGCTACGGGTGGGACGTGAACTCAGTGCGGATCCTCATCGTTGTCCTCGCCTTCATTTTCCCTGTCGTGTGCATTTTCTATGCATTCGCATGGGTCTTCTTGCCTGAGGCTCGCGATGGTCGAATCCATGTTGATGAAATGCTCAAGGGGCGTTTCGATATGGCGATCGTCGGCGCAGCCTTCATGGCGATCTTCGGCGGCGGTGCTTTGGGTATCACCTCGGTCTTCTTCAGGGTGCCTTTCTTCCTCATGGTCCCTGCGGCCATCGTCATCATCGCCATCTTGCTATCGAAATCGAATCGGACGTTCCAAGGAAACACCATGCCTCAATCAACTCCCGACTGGCGAACCCAAGGGGGCCCTGAGCAATTCCCGGGATCCCAGCCTTCACCAGAAGCACACTCCAGCGAGTCTTCCCCTTTTAGCGCCTCGCCTGCAGGCACCTATCCCCCTCCTGCCTCAGATGCTCCTGGCCCCCAGATGCAGGGGGATCAATGGAGACAGCAGTGGAACGCCTCGTACACGGCCTCGGGACACACGGTTCCTCAAAGTGCCGGAACGCGTTTTACTCCCTTCCCCACCCAAGCCCCGCTCCTTCCTCGCCGTCTTTCACGCGCAGCTGTCTTGAGCGTCTACGGACTGGTCATGCTGGTGCTTGCCGGAACCTTCTGGCTCATGTACCGCAATGGTTTAAAGACGACAGCTGCGGCTGACAGCTGGGTGCAGATCGGTTTAATTGGCGGTGGTATTTGCCTCCTCATCGTCGGTTTCGCTCACTTGATTGCAGCGATTCGCGACCGCTCCTCCGCTGCACTCAGCGCTTTATCGACCATCGGTATCTTCTTGGCTCTCCCGGCAGGGCTGGCTGGTATTAGCTTCGCAGCCGTCACGAGCGCGGACGGCTGGCACTGGGGAAATGTCTCGACCTCCAATTACGAGGCAACGTGGAAGTCTGACGAGATCGCTGGCCAAAACGGTTCTCAGGTCGTCGTTCTTGACTTGGATCTCACCCATGCTCCTGATGGTCTGACGAAGGACATCCACGTTCGCGGAAATCTCATCCCCTCTGCGAATATCCAAGCGCGTCAAGGCCAGCCGGTACGAGTGGTCGCGCAGAATCGTCCCCTGAGCGTCACTCTGGACATGAATGGAGATGCGGATTGGCAAGGATTCAATGATTCCACGCCAACAATCCTCAAGTCCCCGACCTGGAAAGAAGGCGAAGGAATCACGGTTTACCTCGATGCCCCGCAGATCATCAACGTGAACGTCGAGGAAACGGGGAGTTCCGCCAATCGCGATCCCTGGCCATCTGGAACGCCTTCACCGTCACCAGCGACGCCTTCACCAAGCGCATCAGCTGGACAGGAGGCAAGCCCAACGCCCTCCGCTTCCCCTAGTGCTTCTGAGTCCGCCGCAGGCGCGCACTGAAAGGATCCGACATGAGTGTCAACGACTTTGATCAGACCGTTCCCCTACCCACAAACGGGGAAGAAACGACCCCGCTTCCCGTGGGAAATGATGCTCCCGAGGTTCCCCAGCCTGCCAGCGCCTCGGATGAGACCGCAACGCTTCCCTCCGGCCTCGTTTCGGAAACACGGGAACTTCCAGTGACCGAGGACGCGGCCCCCTCTTCCGACAAACAGGCCGAGGCCGAAACCAAGGTTTCCACAGATTCTGCTGTTCCGCGAAACGAGAGTGCGCCTCAGGCCCCTTCAGTCGAGACTTCGGCGCACGCTACCCCGCAAGCTGAGGCATGGGCCGCAAGCTCAAGCCGTGCGCACGCATCACACTCAACACCTGAGCCAAGTGTCATTCCTCCCACCCGAGTGTGGTCTGCAGAAGAACTCAAGGAAGCCCCCTATCGCGGGGTACGCATCGGGCAGCTGGTGTGGGCATGCATCGTCATTTTCACAGGCGTTGTCCTCATCGCACTGGCCTTCGCGCGAATGATGGACTTCGCTCTGATCGCGATCTCCACCCTCGCTATCTTGGGCGTCCTACTCATGACAATTGCGGGAGTGAGCTCGTTTACATCGCGAAAGAAAGGCTCACGCAGGTAAGGACAAATACCTTAAAACAGCTTCTCGAGGCTAAGAGTTGGCGCCAAGCAGCGGAATACACCGTCTGCTTGGCGCCAACTTTTGTCAGGTTAACGAGAGGCTCGCTCGAGCCACTCTCACGCTCCGGTCACGTCATCGGGGCGAGACTCCGCGTAGCGCGCGAGTTCTTCTTCCACGATGGCCTCGTCAAGCTTTTGGAAGACCGGGGTCGGCTTCTCGATCGGGGTACCGACGACAATGTCGTGACGCTCCCATGTGGGAACATTCGTGTAGTCGCCGGTGATGACCGGGTAGCCTGTACGGCCCGCGAAATCGGCGGGAAGAACCCCGGGGTCCAGCTCCTCAACTTCCTTGATGTAAGGCATGGGAGCGATCTCGCCCGCGCCACCCATGACGCGATCGACGTCATTTGCTGCGTGGGGCAGGAAGGGAGAGAGCATGAGGTTGAGGTCAGCCACAGCCTGTGCAAGCGTCCACAAAACGGTCGCCAAACGCTCGCGTTCTTCGGGAGCCTTGAGCTTGAAGGGTTCGGTATCGGCAACGTACTTATTGGCCTCGCCAACCAGACGCATTGCAGCAGCAAGAGCGGCCTTCTGGCGGTGGTGACGAATCAGGTCTCCGACCTCGTCAAAACCTGCGGCAATGGCATCCAGCAGGGTGCGGTCAATCTCTTGGAGTTCACCCGGCGCCGGAATTTCGCCAAACTTCTTGTGGATCATCGAGGCAGTGCGGTTCACCAGGTTGCCCCAACCGGCAACAAGCTCACCGTTCGTGCGACGCACGAATTCCGCCCAGGTGAAGTCCGCATCAGAAGACTCCGGTCCTGCAGCAGAAATGAAGTAACGCAGCGCGTCAGCTTGGTAGCGGCTGAGCATGTCACGCACGTAGATGACGATGCCATGAGAAGAAGAGAACTTCTTGCCTTCCATGGTGAGGAATTCAGAAGAGACAACCTCGGTGGGCAGGTTGAGAAGGCCCAGGTCGCCGGGCTGGCCGCCCTTTGCTCCTTGACCGTTGTAGCCCAGCATTTCGGCAGGCCAGATCTGCGAGTGGAAGACGATGTTGTCCTTGCCCATGAAGTAGTAGGTCAGGGCTTCGGGGTCGTTCCACCACTTGCGCCATGCTTCGGGGTCCCCCGTGCGGCGTGCCCACTCGATGGAGGCGCTCAGGTAGCCGATGACCGCGTCAAACCAGACGTAGAGGCGCTTTCCGGGCTGGTCTTCCCATCCGGGAACTGGGATGCCCCAGTCAATGTCGCGCGTCATGGCTCGAGGACGGATTTCCTCCAGGAAGTTCTTCGAGAACTTGATGACGTTGGGACGCCACGTGCCCGAGCGATCGCGCTCGTCCAGCCATGCAGACAGCGCGTCAGCCAGTGCGGGCAGATCCAAGAAGTAGTGCGTGGACTCGACGAATTCGGGGGTTTCACCGTTGATTCGCGAGTGAGGGTTGATCAGATCGGTGGGATCGAGCTGGTTACCGCAGTTATCGCACTGGTCGCCGCGAGCGCCCTCGGCGCCACAGATCGGGCAGGTGCCTTCGATGTAGCGGTCGGGCAGGGTGCGTCCGCTCGAGGGCGAGATCGCCGCGCGAGTGACTTGCTCGATCATGTAACCGTTATCGCGGACAGTTCGGAACATGTCCTGGACGACGCGGTAGTGGTTTCCTGCGGTGGTACGCGTAAAAAGGTCATAGGACAGGCCCAGCTGGACCAAGTCTTCGACGATGAGTCGATTGTTCTGGTCGGCCAGCTCGCGAGCGCTGATTCCCGCGCCATCGGCGGCAACCAGAATGGGGGTTCCGTGCTCGTCAGTTCCGGACACCATCAGCACGTCGTGCCCGGCCATTCGCATGTAGCGAGAGAAAACATCGGAGGGAACTCCGAACCCGGCAACGTGACCAATGTGGCGAGGGCCGTTGGCATAGGGCCATGCAACGGCAGACAAAATACGACTCATGGTCCCCTAGTCTAGTGCCTATTGGCGCTCGAGTCGTCTCTGCCCTATTCTCGAGGTATCTGCCGCTATATTTTCGGGAGGGTCCAATGCCCCGCGCGCTTGTCATTGTCGATGTTCAGCCTACTTTTTGTGAGGGAGGAGCTCTTCCCGTTGAGGGCGGAAACGCCTGTGCTCAGCGCGTAGCGGACTTTGTTGCCGCTCACGCCTCGGATTACGACTGCATCGTGACCTCGCAGGATTGGCACATCGATCCGGGTTCGCATTTCTCTGACAATCCCGATTTCGTTGACACGTGGCCCCCGCACGGCGTTGCGGGTACCGCCGAGGCTGAGCTTCACCCCGCTCTTGCCGACCTCCATGCCGATGTGACGATCCACAAGGGCATGTACGAGGCCGCCTACTCTGCTTTCGATGGCGAGGACGTGGCGACGAAGCGCTCCCTGCTTGCGCTTCTTCGAGACAAGGGCATCGATTCTCTGGACGTCGTCGGCCTTGCTCAATCCCACTGCGTGTGTGAAACCGCGCTGGACGGCGTAAAGGACGGCTTCAAGGTGCGGGTTTTCACCGACCTGACCGAGCCCGTCAGCCCCGAGTTGGGTGAGCTTGCCGCCGCACGTATGGCCGAGGCCGGAGTTGAGCTCGTCCCCTCGCAGGCCTGATTCGCCTACCGCACTCCCCTAGTTCGTGCGGGCGAGTGCCGCGCGGTAAAGCTCGTTCTTGCGCAGCCCCGTGGCCTCGGCAACTTCTGCCGCAGCGTCCTTCAAACGCATGCCCTCTGCTGCCAAGGCCAGCACGGCCTCGACGTGGTCATCGGCATTGCCCTGAGCTCGCCCGGGAGCAACAACCAGGGTGATCTCCCCAAGGACCTCTCCTTCGGTGGCTTCAACCAGTTCCGCGAGACTCCCGCGAATCACTTCTTCGTAGGTCTTCGTGAGCTCCCGGCACAGCGCAGCCTCGCGGTCTGCGCCGAAAACTTCAGCCATAAGAATTAGCGTCTCGTGAACCCGCTTCGGGGATTCAAAAAAGATCAGGGTATGCGGGTCGGCGGCGAGCGCCTTCAGGTAGCGCGTCGCTTCCCCCGTCTTGCGCGGGAGGAAACCCTCAAAAGCAAAGCGGTCGGAAGGCAGTCCTGAAACCGCGAGCGCAGTGACCGGCGCGGAGGGGCCGGGGAGGGCACTGACGTGAACCCCAGCGGCAGTGGCCTCGTGAACGAGGCGAAAACCGGGGTCGGAGACGGTGGGCATTCCCGCATCGGAGACCATAACGACGCGCGCGCCCGCCTGCGCTTGTTCGACGACTGCCGAGGCCTTAGCGGATTCATTGTGGTCGTGGAGGCTGATGAGTTTCGCGCTCAGGTGGATTCCCATTCTCGAGGCCAGGGCGAGAAGACGGCGCGTGTCTTCTGCGGCGATGATGTCGGCTTGCTCGAGCGCTGGGGCCAGACGCGAAGAGGCATCGCGTACGTCACCGATGGGGGTTGCAGCAAGAAGAATCGAGGCGGGGGCCTGAATAAAATCCTGGTCTTCACTCACGGACCAATCGTCCCACCTTTGGGTGTACTACTCCAGTTGGGGGTGGGCATCGGTAGACTGAACTGGTGAACGACGAAACTCTTTCCAATTCAGATATCCCTGAGGCCGAGGCGACGGCTGGCGAGGTGCCCGCAGAAGACCTCGCGCATAGTGACGACAGCGCTTCAGCTCCTCCCGTGACTGCGTCTCAGGAAGAGCCCGAATCCGGCACTGATGCGCGAGCTGCGGATGCCGGGACGACGGTTGATGGAGACGACAAGGAGTCGGCCTCGGAGCGCGGGGAAGAGTCTGCAGAGGTTGAGTCTTCCGAAGAAGTGAGCGAGGCCGAGGCGCGCAGGTGGAAGCCCGTCGCTATCCCCCGCTGGGCACAGCTGCCCATGTCTGCGCGTGCGGGTTGGATCGCTACGTGGGTGATGACGATTCTTGCCGCTTTTATTCGCCTTCCGGGACTTGGAACTATCCGAACGCTCATTTTCGACGAGACCTACTACGTCAAAGATGCCTACTCTCAAATCGCTTTGGGATATGAGGGAAGTTGGGCGAAAGATACCGATCCCGCGTTTATTTCAGGCGATTTTTCAGGGCTTTCTGCCGAGGGTGGTTACGTCGTTCACCCTTCGGTTGGAAAGTGGCTGATCGGACTGGGGATGCGCGTATTCGGTCCGACGAATCCCGTCGGTTGGCGCATCAGCGCGGCGATCGCAGGTATCATTTTGGTCTTCTTGACTGCCCGTATTGCACAGCACCTGTTCCGTTCCCCTGCGATCACTGCGCTTGCTGGGTTCTTCATGGCAACCGATGGTATTGCGATTGTTTTGTCACGAACGGGCCTGCTGGATGTCTTTTTGGCGATGTTCGCCGCAGCAGCTTTCCTGGCGGTACTCAAAGACCAAGAGATTACGCATCCGCGATTGGTCTCTCGGCTCTCCGATTGGACGCCCGATCCCGATGACCCCAAGAGAATTGGACCTCACGCAGGCTCTCGTTGGTGGCTCCTTGCGGCCGGTATTTTGAGCGGCTTGGCGATGTCGGTGAAGTGGTCGGGCCTGTATGTCCTGGCTGTTCTCGGTTTGTTTGTTGCCGTCCGCGACTGGATGACTCGCAGGCGAATGGGGCATCCTCGCGCTTTTTCGGCAACGCTCATTAATGACACTTCGGTCGCATTCTTGGCAATGGTTCCCCCGGCGATCATTACCTATATCGCCTCGTGGTTCGGCTGGTTTACTCATTGGAATGCGTATGGTCACCGCAATCACGGCATTGCTGGCGCCTTCCAGGACTTGTGGGATTACCACGTGGGAATGTTCAAGTTCCACACTGGGCTGACAACGCCTCACACCTATCAGGCGCACCCGGCACAGTGGTTCGTTCAGGCGCGTCCGACGTCTTTTGCGTGGGACAAGGTCGCGTCTGGCGCCTGCGACAAGTCAGACTGCGTCCACGCGGTTCTAGCTTTGGGAAATCCGCTCCTGTGGTGGGTCGGGGCCGTGGCCTTCTTTATCCTGCTCTTTGTCACGCTGCGAGATCGCAACTGGCGCACTGGTTTCGTTGTCTGCGGTTACCTGGCGCTCTACTTCCCGTGGTATCTCAATGCGAATCGAACGATTTTCAACTTCTATACGATCGCATTCGTCCCCTTTGTGTGTTTGAGCGTCGCCTGGCTGCTCGGTTATATGTTGGACCAGACACGCACCTGGGTTGATCCAGACCGCATGTATGATTCTGAGTCGCTTGAGCCCGGCGATTACCGCTGGATGGGCGCCGATGTCCGCATTCGTCAACGCTGGGCGCTAGGAGCTCTGGTGTTGACCGCACTTATCACCGCTTCCGCGGTATTCTTCATGCCTCTATGGCGAGGAGACCTCATCTCGTACAACTTCTGGCACTTCCACATGTGGTTCCCAACGTGGATCTAAAGTGATCTGTCGGCGTTGGTAGATGCCATCGTGCCCGCGAACTTCCGTTCGCGGGCACTTCTCATTCCATCACTGAAAGCACATCACGGCACTTGTTTAGCCAACACACGTCGTCTGCTCGGGCCGTTGGCAGCAAGCTAGCTCAGCGGCTCAGTGCTCCTGACTTGCCTATGTCTTTGTAGCTGCGAAACATATGCTTGCGCTCATGAGGACATCGCCTCTCAAACTGTGCACCAAAACGTCATTCTTGGGGTTCTCACGTGTTGAAAATGTTGCCTGGGGAGATGCGGCACGTCGCATTTCCGCGCGACGAGGTTCCCTACTTCGTCCCCACTAAGCGGCTGCGATCAGTTAAATAGCCGCGGGCGGCTAGCGGTAGCACGGCCGGTGTCGTGTTGTGGGTATGACAAAGCGGTGGGGTCTTGGAACATTTT
>ERZ773018.1468-NODE-1468-length-12564-cov-4.116396_pt1 | contig 12564 bp, 12 predicted proteins | sample MGYA00580840_ERZ773018 | MGnify/ENA primary metagenome ERZ773018 (study PRJEB29015, sample SAMEA2738125) | human oral metagenome | biome: human oral; feature: human-associated habitat; material: saliva | place: China | collected 2256 ... | reverse complement strand
GGAAACTTTGAGACCAAGGCTCAAAGTTTAGCCATGAGATTCGCAATGCGAAGCTGCTGGCGCCCTTTACTAGCTACAAAATTTTTTCTATAGTATTTATTTAGAGAAATTACGAAATCATACTTTTGTCCCATTGTCGTAGGATGAGAATATGCTATAATTTTCCTAAGAGAGTTGATAAAGGAGAAGTCTTATGAAGAAACATATTATTCAAGCTATTAAGCTATTTTTCTTTGTAGCAGTCAGTTCAAGAGTTTTTGTAAGAATGCATAGTTCTGCAGAAATGTTTCTATTTATTTTATTATGCTATGGAATATTTTTCTATGTACTATTCCGTAAAGAAATGAATCCACCAAATTGGAAAACATATTTACAGAAGGAAAAGGAATTAAAAGGCCCATCAGAGAAGCAAAAAGAAATTTATGACAAGGCAGGTCTAACAGAAAGCGATGTAGCCTTTTTTAGAGAAAAAATGAATCGAGCAAAAACTCAAATTCAACAAATCGAAGCTTATACGAAACAAAATAATAAACTAGAAGCGATTGCGAATCGTTATCAAATCGTCACTGTTTTAAAAGATTATTTCAAGGAAATTGTCCAACATCCCGAACGATTACATACCGTTGATAAGTTTTTAAATACGTATTTGCCAGGTTTAGAAGAAATGATGGGAAAATATATTGAAATCGAACAACATATCTCTAAAACACAGGAAACTTACCAAATGTTGGATCAAACAATGGACTTCATAGATGACTGTTGTCTACAGATTGAAGCTGACTATCAAAAATTCCAAGCACAAGATTTTAGTGATTTAAATTTAGAAAAGGAATATATTCAAAAGCAATCTCAAAAAGAAGAATTTGAAGATTTTTAGGGGGAAATATACATGACAGAAAAACAAACAACAGTAGAAGATTTAATTCAAAATCCATTTGGTGAACAAGTGAGTGTAACACCATTATCAGAAGTGTCTCACGATTTTCCAGCAACACAAACAGAAGCAAGTCCAAAAAAATTAATCGATACATTGGATGAAAAACATCAAGAACAAGCTCGTGCTTTAGCCAAACAAATTGATGAAACAAATTTACAAGCAATTATTAGTTATGGAGCTGCAGCACAAAAACAATTAGGGGAATTTTCTCACCAAATGCTTTCTCATGTGCAAGCAAAAGATACTGGAGAAATTGGGGATATTTTAAACGACTTAATGGAGCGTTTAAATGAAACAGATCCAAATGATTTAGTAGCTGAAAATCAAGGATTCTTCCAAAAATTCTTTGGAAAAATTAAGAAGAGCATTTACGAAATGCAAGCAAAATATCAAGAAGTGGGATCACAAGTTGATAAAATTGCGATTCGTTTAGACCATGAGAAAAATGGTTTATTAAATGATAATTTATCATTGGAACAATTATATCAACGCAATAAAGATTTCTTTGATGCTTTAAATATTTATATTGCAGCAGGAGAATTAAAATTAGCAGAATTACAAGAAACATTAATACCTGAAGCTTTAGAAAAAGCACGTGTAACAGGAGACCAAATGGATGTACAAGTCGTAAATGACTTAGAACAATTCCTAGACCGTCTAGAAAAAAGAAATCATGATTTAAAATTAACGAGACAAATGACGATTCAACAAGCACCACAAATTCGATTAATTCAAAATACGAATCAAGCATTAGCTGAAAAAATTCAATCATCAATTACAACAACCATTCCATTATGGAAAAACCAAATTGCAATTGCGATGACATTATTACGTCAAAAAGATGCTGTAACAGCACAAAGACAAGTATCAGAAACAACAAATCAATTAATTCAAAAAAATTCAGAAATGTTGAAAATTTCTACCATTGAAACTGCTCGTGAAAATGAACGAGGTATTATTGATTTAGAAACATTACAAAAAACTCAAAAAGATTTAATTGAAACATTAGAAGAAACATTGAAGATTCAACAAGAAGGTAGAGCAAGAAGAAGAAAAGCGGAAGTTGAATTAACGAATATGGAAGAAGATTTAAGACAAAAATTATTAGTGTTAAGTCATAAAGAAAAACAAATTCATCAAGATTAATAGGATAAAACGTGTAGAAATTTTCTTAATTTCATAGAATTTATAATTCAGTAGTAAAGATGTAATCTGCTTGTAATAAAATAAACTTGCGATTTTTAAGAACATTCTTTACAATGGTAGTAAATATATTTTTAATGAGGTGAGAAAATGCACGTTTGGATCGTAGTAGTAGCATTATTAGCTTTAGCAGTATTTTTCTTATTCATTTCATTGTTCTTAAAAGACAATCAATATGAAGATGAATTAGATGAGTTAAGTGAAGGCTTGTTAGAATTAAATCGAGAAGTGTATTCTTTAAAGAAAAAAATTCAAGAGTTGGAAGGAACACCAATTTATCGTGCTCCTGTTGAACAAGCTCCACAACCTGAACCAGAATTTACTTTTATTCCTCAACCAGTAGTTGAGCCAGAAGCAACTTTCACTCCAAGATTTGAAGTAGAAGAAGAAGTGAAACCAGTATTTGAGCCAAAGCCAACTTATACTGAACCAACTATTTCACAACCAGAACAACAAGAAGAAGAGTTACATAGTATTACTCGTAAACACATTTTGACTCTATTTAGTCATGGTGGTTCATATGAAGAAATTGCTGAACAATTAAATGTTCCGGTTTCTACAGTTCAATTAGTGATTGATAGCTATTTTGAATCGGATTCACATTAAGGAGGGGTAATATGAGTAAAACAAAATTTCGCTCTTTAGGTGTTGCGTTTCTTTTATCAGCTATTATTTTAGCTTTAACAACTGTAGCTTGGCCATTTGTTCCAGATTCTTTAAAAAGTCAATTAGATAGTGTTCATTTACCATTAGTAACGGATACTGTTAAAACGACTGAAGAAACGACTGTAGCAACAACAGTGGCTGCTAAAACAACTGAGTCAACAACCAAAGAAGCTGCAAAAGTTGCAGATAAGCCTGTTTCTATTACAGTTGAAAGTGGTGAAGTTTCAAGTGATGTTGCTCGTAAATTAAAAGAAGCTGGAGTGATCACTGATTCGAAAGCTTTTGTAGATTATTTATTAGAAAATAATATTGCAGAAAATATTTTAGCAGGAACATTTGAAATTAAACCAAATAGTAGTTTTGAAGAAATTGCTCGTACATTAGGAGCTTTACGCTAAGATAAAAATAAGAGGTAGACACTGAGAAATCGTGTCTACCTCTTTTCTTGTTTTAAGACGAAGATTTTTTCATCCAGATTAGATAACTAAATAAGACAAAAATTAAAATTGTTAAGCTAATAAGTGTTTCAATCTTAACGAATACATTCAATAGAGAATGTTGGAGAATTCCTTGAGCCATTTTTAGAGAAGTTGCTGTAACAATGGTTGGGAATGTTAAAGCTGAAAAAGCAGGTTGAAATCCATGTTTTAAAATTTGTGGTAAGTGACTTAAGACAAAAAAGAAAAATATTTGAGATGAGATGATCATCATGATGATAGAGTATGTTAATAATTGATGTCCACCTACACGTACTAATGAAGCTAGTAGTAAGGAAAATGGAGCACAATAGATTCCTTCTTGTCCTAATAATATTGTAGGAAGTGGCTTTTGCTTTAAATCTTTATAAATACGTGGGTATAAATAAAAGGTTAAGAGAAATCCAAATAGAATCGTTGCATAGGCTATTTGAATAATTCCTACAACTGGATAGGTTAAAGCAGCAACAGCAATTCCGACATATAAAACGGTCCAAGATGGCGTAGCATAAATTTTTTCTTTTGAAGTTAATAATTGAATTGTAAAATAAGTAATTAGTCCAATATCTAATAGGAATGAGAACCACCAAAGAACTTGTGCTAATAGAGATACACTTGGAACTGTACGTAGAACATAAGTAGCTAAAATCATTCCTGCCATAGGGAAAGTAGCCATTCCTGATAAAACAGGTGGTTTCTTTAATTCTTGTTGGGCTTCTTTCCAATCTAGTAAATGTGTAACAAGAAAATAAATCCATAAGACTAGTCCCATGATACTTAATGTATGAGATAACTCAGGGATTGAGTCGGATATAAGATTTCCAGCGCCAGCTAACCCAAGAAGGCAACCAGAAAAGGCTAAAGGTAACTTTTTCATAACATCCTCCAATAAACTTTTTATGAAAAGTATATCACAAAATAGAATGCAGGAACATTTAAATTTGTAACTTTCTTAAAAAGAGAGTGATTAAAAATCTATTTTATTTCGTTAAATTATTTTAAAATCTGATAGATTTTGTTAGGGTATCATACATTTGTGACAAAAAAGAATAAAAAAAAAGAGAACCAATGTTATACTGAAGTTGCTCAAAAATCAGGAAAGAGGTTCTCTTATGAAATCTATTATAACAGAAGAAATCAAATTAAGACAGCGTGCAGTAGAATATGCGATAAAATATGATAATAATGCTAAGGCGGCAAGAAAATACCATACAACTAGACAACAAATTGCTCGATGGAGAAGTCGATATGATGGTACTGCACAATCATTGCTCCCAAAAAGTCGAAGACCGTTACATCATCCTAATGAACATAAAACCCACGAATTAGAACTTATACGTAAAATGTACAAGCGTTATAGCAGAGATGGATTAGCAGAGATTTATGTGCAATGTCAAAGAAGAGGATATAAACGTTCATACGGTGCTATGAAAAAAATGATTAAAAAACTTCAATTAACTGAGAAGAAAGAAAAAAGAACGTATCCTAAGAGTAAATGGACACCAATACTAACTACTTATCAAGGAGAAAAAGTACAAATCGACATTAAATATGTTCCGCAGTACTGTATAGGATGGGACAGTAAGGGGATTAAATATTATCAAATAACCGCTATTGATGAATTTAGTAGAAAACGAGTATGTAAAATTGTAGATGAGAAAAGCGTTACACATACAGCAGAGTTTTTAGGGAATGTAGAAGAAGAATTTGGATTTAGCATTAAAACCGTTCAAACAGATAATGGACGTGAATTTACAAATGATCCAGAAGTGACAACTAAAAAAACGATTTTCGAACAAAAATTAGAAGAAAAAGGCATTAAACATATAAAAACTAGACCCTACTCTCCATGGCAAAATGGAAAAGTAGAACGTAGTCATAGAGAAGATGGAAGAAGATTTTATAATCGAGTATTTAAGAGTTTAGATAGTTTAGTTCAAGCACATACAAGATATATTAGTAGAGGGAATAATGTAGCTAGATGTGTATTAAAATTTAAATCTCCAAATCAAATAGTACAGCAGCACTTGTTACAATCGGCTTAAGATATTGTAGTTCAATGCCTTCTTCCTTTGTCAAGGGACGCTTCGCTCTAAAGCCCTTGACAAATCCAGGCGTTAAACTGTTTTGTGTACAAGCCAATTGTCCCACAAGTTGTATTGACACTGGTTCGTGTCACAAATGTTTGTGTTTCTTAGAAATTATTTTAAAATCTGATAGATTTATTATTAAACCAATTCTAAATTATGCTATAATGGAGCAGTGAATATTAAAAGATGGATGTGAATACATGATTAACAAAAGAAAAAATCGTCCTATAAAGAAAAAATCACATATTCCATTTCGATTAAATTTATTATTTTTTATTGTGTTTTTTTCTTTTATGGCATTAATCGGACGATTAGCGTATGTTCAATTAGTCAAAGGGGATGATTTCATCGCCTTAGTGAAACGTACAGAAACTTCTACTGCAAAAAAAGCAATTCCAAGGGGTTCTATTTATGATAGTAAAGGAAAAGTTTTAGTAGGAAATAAACCAAAATTAGCAGTGAACTATACACGTTCGTCAGATGCTACAACAGCAAGTATGTTGGAAACCGCTAAAAAATTAACGGAGTTTATTACAGTAGATACTAGTAAATTAAGAGAGAGAGATTTAAAAGATTATTGGTTTGCAACTCATCCGGAGGAAGCTAGTAAGCTATTAACAGCAGAAGAGAAAAAGAAAGCATCCAAAGAAGGCTTATCGAATAGTAAGACTTATGAGATGCAGTTAGATCATATTACAGAAGAACAAATCAATTATTCTGATAGTGAAAAACAAGCAATTGCTATTTTTACGAAGATGAATAGTGCCTATGCCTTATCAACCGTTACGATTAAAAATGATTCTGTAACAGAACAAGAAGTTGCTCGTATTAGTGAACGTCTTGGAGAGTTAAAAGGGATTGACATTGATTCAGATTGGGATCGTGAATACCCAATGGGAGATATGTTGAAGACAATTCTAGGTTCTGTATCTTCTGAAACAACAGGTTTACCTTCTGATAGAGTGCGTTCTTTATTAACTCTAGGGTATTCATTAAATGATCGTGTAGGTACAAGTTATTTAGAAGAACAATATGAATCAGTTTTAAGTGGAACAAAAACAGTGGTTCAAAGCCAAACGAATAATCGTGGAGAAGTGGTTAACCACGAAGAACGTTATGGTGGAAAAGCTGGTTCCAATTTAGTGATGACAATTGATACGGATTTTCAAAAGAAATTGGAAGATATTGTTACTAAAGCTGTAGAAGGATTATCAGATGCCACTGCAGACCGAGTGTATGTTGTTGCAATGAATCCAAAATCCGGAGATGTTTTAGGAATTACTGGTAAAAAGAAAAAATATAATGAAAATTATCAAGTAACTGGAATTGAAGATGATGCCTTAGGAGCTATTAATGGTGCCTTTGGGATGGGGTCAGCTGTAAAAGCGGCAACAGTTATTTCTGGATATATGGATGGAGTTATTACAAGAGAAGATAATACGATTGTCGATGAACCAATTGAGTTTGAAGCTTCTAAACCGAAAAGTTCTGTATTCAACCGTAATGGTAGTATTCCTGTAACAGATTTAGATGCGATTGAGCGTTCTTCTAACGTTTATATGATTAAGTTAGCCATGAGAATGGGTGGACAATATGAGTATAAAAAAGGTGGAAAATTAAATATTAATCTTAACGTATTTGATAAATTACGTGAGTATTATGCCCAATTTGGTTTAGGGGTTCGTACAGGAATTGACTTACCTAATGAAGGAAAAGGATATAATGGTGGTACAGGTGCTGCCTTCTCTGCACTGGACTTTGCGTTCGGTCAGTTTGACTTATATACGCCATTACAATTAGCTCAATATATGGCTACTATTGCCAATGGAGGAACACGTATTGCACCTCGTTTAGTAAAAGAAATTCATTCAACAGGTAAAGATGGAGGAATTGGTGATTTAGAGACAGTTGTTCCAACAAAAATTATGAATTCTCTCCAAGTAGAAGCAGGATTAATTGATCATATTAAAGAGGGATTATATCGTGTAACGCATGGAGCAAACGGAACTTCAGCTTATACATTTAGAAATTATACGCCTTCTGTTTCTGGTAAAACAGGTACAGTAGAAGCGTTCTACGATGGACCATTACCACAATTTAAACAAAAGGAAGTAGAGAACTCTACATTTGCTTCTTATGCTCCTTCTGATAATCCTGAAATTGTTGTATCAGTAGTTGCACCATATTTTTCAAATGGAATTCCTGGAGACTTTGCAGCTGGAATTACAAAACAAGTGTATGATGCATACTTCCACCAAGAAAGTTCAACTTCATCAACAAATTCTACAACTGCTAATGGACAAACAAATACTCAAGCAGGAAACCGTCCAGCACAACAAGCAGCGAATGCACAAGTCCAACAAAATACTCAAGCTGCAACAGTACGACAACAACAAAATACGACTGTTCCTGTAGCTCCAGTAAGAAGACAAGGACAATAATGGTAAAAAAGGACTTTTGAATTTTCAAAAGCCTTTTTTTATTGCTAAATTGAATAGACAAGATATAATAGTATTAAGGAGGCTTATTTATGAATGATTTTACAGAAGTAACCGTACAAAAAGAAGTGAAATACCAAGGTGGTATTTTTACAGTTGAACACCATGTAGTATCTCTTCCAAATGGTAAACAATCAACGAGAGATATTGTTTTACATAATGGAGCAGTAGCAGTTCTTGTTGTTCATGTGGGAAAGATTTTATTAGTACGTCAATATCGCAAAGCTATTGAAGCTCATACATTAGAAATTCCAGCCGGTAAATTAGACCACGATGGAGAAAGCCCATTAGAAGCCGCAAAAAGAGAGTTAGAAGAAGAAGCGCAATTAAGTGCAAATGAATGGAAAAAAGTAGTTGATTTAGTACCAACTCCTGGATATTGTAATGAAAAAATTCATCTTTATGAAGCAAAAGGAATTCAGCATTTAGAAAATGCAGCACCATTAGATGAAGATGAATTTGTTTCAATTGAGTGGATTCCAGTGGAAGAAGTGATTCAAAAAATCCATAACGGAGAAATTACGGATGCAAAAACGATTATTGCTGTTCAATATGCAGCATTGCATCAATAGGAGAAAATATGTCGAAAGAACCATTATTAACGCGAAAAGCTTTGAGAGAACATGTAGTAGAGCAAAAAAGGTCTCAAAATAGTGAAGAGATTGAATGGAATGATTCACCAGTTCCTAAAAAGCCTTTTTTAGAAAGATATAATCGCTTTTTAACGATTTGGATGATTGCGATGATTGTACTGATTATTGTAGCAATCGGAGTTCAAATCTTCTTATAAAATGATGGAAATATTAGATTCTAATTTAGAACATCATTTAAGGCTAGACAATTTATAAGAGCTTTGATAAAATAACACATATATTTAAAGACATTGATGGAAAAGGGTTTTAGAAAATTTCATTATTAGGGAGAAAGGTCAGCGACTGAAAGCCTTTCATGAAAATCTACAACTTTTCACTTCCGAAGTCGCCATTGGGATTCGATAAGATGAATAATGGATCGGTTCGTTACCGTTAATAACGCCGAGTGCCTGCAATGCAGGAATGAGGGTGGTACCGCGATAAAGTTCGTCCCTTACAATTTTTAGGAATTGTAAGGGACTTTTTGTTTATTAAAATGATTTATAGGAGGAAACAAAATGAATTTAGCAGAAATGAAACAACAATTTGATGCGATTCGTCAAGATGTATTAGCTGCATTAGAAACCGTTCAAACTTTAAAAGAAGTTGAACAAATTCGTGTGCAACAATTAGGAAAAAAAGGACCTATTACGGAAGTTTTAAAAAATATTAAAAATATCGTTCCTGAAGAACGTCCACAAGTAGGAGCTTTAGCAAACGAATTACGTAGTGTGATTGAAGAAAAAATTGCTAGTATTAAAGCAGACTTAGAAGCAAAAGCATTAGTAGAATCTTTACGTAAAGAAACAATCGATGTTACTATGCCAGGTCGTCCAATGACTGTAGGTACAAAACACGTTTTAAGTCACGTTAGTGATGAAGTGGAAGATTTTTTCATTGGATTAGGATATCAAGTAGTAGAAGGTCCAGAAGTAGAATCAGACCACTATAACTTTGAAATGATGAACTTACCAAAAGATCATCCAGCTCGTGATATGCAAGATACATTTTATATTACACCTGAGTATTTATTACGTACGCAAACTTCACCAGTTCAAGCAAGAACGATGGAAAAACATGATTTCTCTAAAGGACCATTAAAAATGATTAGTCCAGGGCGTGTATTTAGACGTGATAATGATGATGCAACTCACTCCCATCAATTCTATCAAATCGAAGGATTAGTAATTGATAAACATATTACAATGGCAGACTTAAAAGGAACATTAGCTGCATTTGCCAAAGAGTTATTTGGTCAAGAGCGTGAAGTTCGCCTACGTCCAAGTTACTTCCCATTTACGGAGCCTTCTTTAGAAGTAGATATTACCTGTTTCAAATGTGGTGGACAAGGTTGTTCAATTTGTAAAGGAACAGGTTGGATTGAAATTTTAGGTTCTGGAATGGTTCACCCGAATGTATTAGAAGCTGCTGGAGTGGATTCAAGCGTTTATGGTGGATTTGCCTTTGGATTAGGACAAGACCGTATTGCAATGTTGAAATATGGAATCGAAGATATTCGTTCACTTTATACGAATGATGTTCGTTTCTTAAATCAATTTACGAAGTAAGGAGAAGAGAATATGAAATTATCGTATGAATGGTTAAATGAATATTTAGATTTAAGTTCAATTACTCCTCAAGAATTAGGAGAAAAAATGTCACGTACTGGGATTGAAGTAGATAGTGTATCTGTTCCAGGAGAAGGACTAAGTGGATTAGTCGTAGGTCGTGCATTAGAAGTAGTAGATCATCCAGATTCAGATCATCTACATGTCGTTACAGTGGATGTTGCTGGGGAAGAAGCTTTACAAATCGTCTGTGGCGCACCAAATATTGCTAAAGGGCAAAAAATTATTGTAGCGACTCATGGAGCACGTATTGCTGGTGGTCATAAAATTAAGCGTGGAAAATTAAGAGGAGTAGAGTCTCAAGGGATGATTTGTTCTCTTCAAGAATTAGGACTTCCTTCTTCATTAGTGCCAAAAGAATATGAACAAGGCATTTACGTATTTGAAGATGATACTATTGAAGTTGGAATGGATGCAGTTAAAGCTTTAGCATTAGATAGTGCGATTGTGGAATTGGATATTACAGCTAACCGTGCAGATGCTTTAAGTATGAGAGGTTCTGTACATGAAATTGGTGCTATTTATAATTTAGAAAATACATTAACACCAGATGAATTTTTAGAAGGGGGTTCGTCTTCATTAGATCCATGGATGACAGTATCAGTTGAAGATGAAGTAGATGCTCCAGCTTATCACTTACAAATTATTAAAAATGTTACGGTGAAGCCAAGTCCTCAATGGATGCAAAATCGATTGATTGCAGCAGGTGTTCGTCCAATTAATAATATCGTAGACGTTACAAACTATGTTTTAATGGAATATGGACAACCGCTACATGCCTTCGACTATGATCGTTTAAATTCTAAACAAATTCATGTTCGTCGTGCAAAAGATGGTGAAACATTAGTAACATTAGATGGTGTTGAACGTACATTAAGTAATGAAATTGTTATTACAGATGGAGAAAAACCAGTTGCCTTAGCTGGTGTAATGGGTGGATTAGATTCAGAAATTATTGAAACTACAACGACTGTTGCATTAGAATCAGCATTATTTGAGCCAAAATCGATTCGTTTAGCTTCTCAAAAACATAATTTAAGAAGTGAATCAAGTAGCCGTTTTGAAAAAGGAATTAATAAAGCGACAATTTTACAAGCTGGTAAGAGAGCTGCAGCATTAATTGCTGAATTAGGCGATGGTGAAGTAGTTGATGGAGTAGCTTCTGTGCAATCACTAACATTAGAGTTACCAGTTGTTTCTATTTCACTAGAACGCTTAAATCATGTTTTAGGAACTAGACTTACAACTGAAGAAGTATTACAAGTATTTAAACAATTAGCTTATCCAACAGTTGAAGAACAAGGAGTATTCCATGTTACAGTTCCTGCATGGAGATTTGATATTTCGATTGAAGCAGATTTAGTGGAAGAAGTAGGACGTATTTATGGATATGATAAAATTCCTTCAACATTACCAACAACTGCAAGTACACAAGGTGGATTAACTGAGAAACAACGTTTTGTTCGTTGGACTCGTCAATTTATGCAAGGAGCAGGCTTATCTCAAGCGTACTCTTATGCATTAACAACTCCTGAAAAATCTCATTGGTTTACAGTAGAAGAAAGACCAAGTATTCGTTTAGACTTACCGATGAGTGAAGAAAGAAGTGAATTAAGACAGTCAATGTTACCAAGTTTATTGGAAGCATTACAATATAATGTCGCTCGTTCACAACAAAATGTTCGTTTATTTGAAGTTGGGAAAGTATTCTCCATTGGCAAAAATGGTTCTGAAGATTTCCAAGAAAGAGAAGTGATTGGAGCTGCTGTGACTGGAGAATGGGATCATGCTTCATGGCAATCACCAGCACAACCTGTTGATTTCTTCGCATTAAAAGGAGTATTAGAAGCTTACTTTGCAGAATTGAACTGTAGTGATCGTATTCGTTTTGTTGCAACAGATGCAATTGAACAATTACATCCAGGACAAACAGCTTATATTTATTTAGGCGAAGAATTAATTGGATTTATTGGAAAAATTCATCCAGTCATTCAAAAAGAATTAGATTTATCTGATACATTTGTATTTGAATTATTAGTAGAACCATTATTAGCAGAAGGATTACAAGAACGTGTGATTCAATCTGTACCAAAATTCCCATCAATGACACGTGATATTGCGTTATTAGTTCCTGTTACAATGGCACATGCAACATTAGAGTCAGTGATTAAAGAAAATGCAGGTCAATATTTACAATCAGTTACTTTATTTGATGTATATAAAGGGGAACATGTACAAGAAGGATACCAATCATTAGCTTATTCGATTCGTTTCTTAAATAAAGAAGCTACTTTACAAGAGGAAGAAATTAAACAAGCAATGGATCGTATCCAAACAGCATTAGTTGCATTGGATGATGTAACTATCCGTTAAGACGCTACGGAATAAAAGAACTTTTCTTGAATAGCAAGGACGCCAGCAGCCTCGCTGTGTG
>ERZ773018.1467-NODE-1467-length-12564-cov-20.062915_pt1 | contig 12564 bp, 3 predicted proteins | sample MGYA00580840_ERZ773018 | MGnify/ENA primary metagenome ERZ773018 (study PRJEB29015, sample SAMEA2738125) | human oral metagenome | biome: human oral; feature: human-associated habitat; material: saliva | place: China | collected 2256 ... | reverse complement strand
GAAACAATGCCTTCTTTGATCCAAATGATCCAAAAGGAATGCAGTTGTCAGAAACGGCCTATCATTTCCTTGGCGGTTTGATCAAGCATGCCTACAACTATACTGCTATCATGAACCCAACGGTTAACTCATACAAACGTTTGGTTCCAGGTTATGAAGCGCCTGTTTACATTGCTTGGGCTGGTCGTAACCGTTCGCCACTTGTACGCGTGCCTGCTTCACGTGGTATGGGAACTCGTCTTGAGTTGCGTTCGGTAGACCCAATGGCAAACCCATACATCGCTATGGCAGTTCTATTGGAAGTTGGTTTGCATGGTATTGAAAACAAAATCGAAGCACCAGCTCCTATCGAAGAAAATATCTATATCATGACAGCGGAAGAGCGTAAGGAAGCTGGAATTACTGACCTTCCATCAACGCTTCACAACGCCTTGAAAGCCTTGACTGAGGATGAAGTGGTCAAGGCAGCCCTAGGTGAACACATCTACACTAGTTTCCTTGAAGCCAAACGTATCGAGTGGGCTAGCTATGCGACCTTTGTTTCACAATGGGAAGTTGATAATTATCTTGACTTATATTAAGAATATAAAAAAGATTGTCTGATTGGACAATCTTTTTTATTTTTGCAAAAATTTAAATGGATTTTGATGATGTCTTTAGTATAGTTATTATATAGAAATGCAGAAAATGAGAAAGAGTGAATTATGCATTAAAAAGAAATAATATTCTGAAAATAACTGGAAAATGACGTTTATGAATTTTTGTTATACCTATTTAATGCAGTAGTGTGGCGGGTTTAGCGTGGGAAAGAAAAAAGTTTACAATTTGACAACATATTTCTTGAAATACGAATTAGTAAATGATAAAATGTTTTTTGGAATGGATGAGTTTCGGAGAGTTTATAAAATATTTACTATATTATTTACTCAAGTTCTACTCGCCATATTTCATTAAAAAGGAAAGGAGATTCTATGCAAAAAGATAAGTGGTGGCTTCCGTTTTTAGCAGTGGGAGTCATCATCGGATTGTCGGTGGGTTTGATTTATTATACTAGACCCGCTAAGGACGGAGAAGTAGGGACTTCATCAGTTTCGCAATCAACTTCAAGTGCTGAGAACAATACTGCCTTGAGTCTAAAAGGTCAACAACTTCCAGAATTTAAAATGACTTCTCAAGACGGTAAATTGGTTGCTAGTTCAGAACTGTATGATAAACCTATGTTAATTGTCGAATGGGCTAGTTGGTGTCCTCATTGTCAGAAACAACTACCCATTGTTCAGCAGATGTATGAAAAGTATGGTGAACAGATCAATTTTGTTTTACTAAATATGAACGAACCTGGTAAAGAAACAAAAGAGAGTGCTGATCGATACATTAAGGAAAAAGGATACACTTTCCCTTATTACTATGACGAAGATCAATCAGCTGCAGATCTATTACAGGTTCAGACCATACCAAGTATGTATTTTGTAACCAAAAAGCAAGAAGTAAAAAATGTATTGGTTAATCATTCCGATGCGGAAAGCTTTTCTAAAGAGTTGCAAACACTACTCAACTAACATATATCTACTATAGAAAAGGGGGAAGAAGAAATCACAATAGGATTTCAGAAATAGCAATGAGAGATTTCATTAAAAAGGTCTCCATATTGTTTATCATTTTATTCTTATCTGTTCCATTAGCCTTAATGGGACAGCTACTTGGTAGCGCTGCAGCAAATGAAGGCGGTAGTACTATTGAAGTAGGTGGAAATACAAAGATAACACAAAATGGATGTTCCCGTAAAATTGAAAAAACGGAAAAAATTAGCTGGCGCCTGCCTAGAAAACCAGTGGATTTGGTAATCTTGCAGGATGCGAGTGGATCATTTAAGAACACCATTCCAAATGTCCAGAATGCTTTAAAAACTCTGACGACATTTGTGAAGGAAGAAGAGTATGATGAAAATAACCCACGTTTGGTTAAGACTGATAATCCAGATACATCAGACCGGGTTATGATGGCGACCTTCCAAGGTGCAGATGGATACAACTACTACTACAATAACGATTTTACAGGCCGTAAAGATGTTTATGGTAGTTGGGGACCTGACTATGATTACAAATACAAGGCAAGTAACTTGTCTTCTGATCAAAATGATATCCATCAATTCATTAATAATATTAAAGTAGCGGGAGGAACACCAACTGTTCCAGCTATTGACGATGTCATTGCTCAATATAATGAAAGAAAAGGGAATATGGCTAATGGTCGTAAAACTATCTTTCTTTTGATTACGGATGGTGTTGCCAATGGGAAACGTGATCCTGATGGTAAGGTTCGTCTAGAGTATAGTGACTATCGGAACAATATTCTTACACGTGCATGGAATTTTAATGAACTAACAGAGGCGTCTCAAAACGTTTTAGGGCGTGTGAAAGAGGTTAAGGAAGCATCTACAAGACTTAAAAATGTTGTTGGTTCTGAAGGAACAGTAGTAGTTGGTTTCTGGGAAGACGTAACAATCTTTGCGAATTCCAAAGCTCAGTACTATGACACATATAAAGAAGGTTATTCAAAATATTTTGATATAGGGGATAACCGAAGTGTCCAAGAGATTTTCCATGAAGCATTAGAGGGGATGGCTTCTCCAGCTAAAAATATCAATGGAAAAGATGTTTCCTTCTATGTTAATGAACAAAGCGATATCAATAAATTCTCAAGTCGAGTTCTAGAATCTGTTGGTGCTGCTCTGGTTAAAGAAGATATCAAAGGTGAGTTTGAAGTTACTCCAGGATATAAGGTAGATGCAGTTCGAATTAATGGTAAGAAGATTGTATCAAAGGTTACCGATTCGAAGAAAGAAATTCGTGGTAAGATTGTTCAAGAAGGAGACAAGGTTACAATCTCTGTTCCAGAGAGTGTCTTTAATCCAGGAAACAACAAGTTTGACTATGATTTGAGTAAGGAAGCACATGCTGAACAAGTTGATGAGGATGATGAGCAAGACCCTCCTGCAGACTACAAACCAGTTAAGGAGACAGTTCCAGTTCCTGAGTTGACTGGTAAATTTAAAGTTGGTGATTTTGCGACTGAAACAATCGGTGGTTCGAAAGAAACTGTAGAAGTTCAAAAACTTGAATACTGTTACCCAAGTGCCACCAAGAAAATTGCAGACCAAGATCAAAGCAATGATACTGGTACTATTGAAGATCCGCTTCAATTAACCAAAAAACCATCCTATGCAGCGAACTTGTCTGCCAAAGATGAAACATTTACTTATACAGTAGATTACAACTTCAACAACGCTCCATATGAGTTCAAGAAAAATGTTATGCTGACTGACCCTCTTGACTATCGTTTAGAAGTTGTAGGTCATCATGCTTCTGGACCACAAGGTCAAATCTTGACTCGTGTAGTGAAACAAAATGACGATCTCGGAAACGAACGTGATGTTGTTGTTGCTGATGTACCAAGTGTGAATGGTTATGAATACTTAGTGCTTCAAAAAGCTAAAATGACCATTACCGTTCGCTTGAAGGAGCAATATCGCAATAATCAAGCGAGCAAAGAATTTATGGCCCTTCTTCAGGATAATGATGGTTTCGGTTTGCTGAACCAGGGTAATATCATGTGGAATGGTGAGGATAATAATCCTGATCCAAGTAACCATGCTAAAACAGCTGACAAACCAAGTACAATTCGACGCTCAAACCCAGTCTATGTCAAACCACCAGTCGAGACAGAAGTTACAAAGAAGGTCAATGATAAGGAACATGAAAATCTTAAGAAAGAAGAAGAACTCTTCGAGTACAAGGTGACTGTTCCATGGCCAGGCATTGCAGATACATTCAGCCTTACGGATACAGTTGTTTCAGAGTTGGAAGTTCAGGCAGATAGCTTGAATGTAAAACTTGGTGAAAAAGATAATACTGAGTTGAAAACTGCTACAAAAGTTGAAGGTCAAACTGTTTCACTGACTCTTGATAAAACTCAACTTGAAAAAATCTCACGTAAGGTAACGCGTCGTAAAACTAAAGATGTTCAATACCTTGAATTGACCTTCAAGGCTAAGATTCGTCCGGGTGCTGACCTTTCTAAATATAAGGAAGATGGTCAAATTAAAGTACCTAACACGGCAGATGTTGCCTTGAATGATATCAAGAAAACATCGAATAAAGTAACGGTTACCCCACCAAAACCACAAGAACCTTCTATTGATAAGAAGATTAATGAGAACTTGGATAGCTTCCAAACGTTTGATGGGCAACCATACAACTACAACATTACAACAGCAGTACCAAGTGATGTTGCCAATTACAAGAAATTTGTGATTCGTGATACACTGGATGCTAATTTGGAACTTGCAGGCGACGTAAGTATTAAAGGTTCTGCAGCGGCCCTCTTTGATATCCACACCAATGGCCAAGAGATTACGGCAACGGTGAAGGATGGTCAGTTTGGTGAACTTGCAAAATACTCAACTGTTGAACTAGTCATTCCTGCAAAAGTTAAAAATGGTGTGACAGGTACAACCATTGAAAACAAGGCTTCTATTTCCTTTACAAATGAGAATAATGTAGAGAAAGAAGTTGAATCGAAACCTGTCACCGTAACGCCACCTCCTGTAACGAAGAAGATCAATGAAACCCTTGATCACTTAGATATCGCGACAGGTCAAGCGTATAACTACAACATTAAGACAAAACTTCCAACAGATATTACAGATTACAAGAAATTTGTGATTACAGATACACTTGAAGGAGATTTGTCAGTTATCAATGAAACTTCAAGCAAACCAGTTATCAAAGGAGCAGCTGCAGCCTTCTTCGATGTAACAGTTGAGGGTCAAACCGTGACTGCAACGATGAAGGACTTTGCGAACGCTACAGCTCTTGCTGGTCAAGAAGTGGAATTGATTATTCCGGCTAAGATCAATGATGGAGTGAGTCGTATCAACATTCCAAATACTGCGAAGTTCAGCTTCACAGATAAGAACGATCATAGCGGAGAAAAAGAAACGAAACCTGTCACCGTAACCCCTCCATCAGAACCAGGTGTTGATAAGAAAATCAACGAAACACTGACAGAGGCAACAATCGGTGCGGAAACCGACTTTACTTATAATATCAAAGCGAAATTGCCAAATGATATTACAACGTACAAGTCCTTCGTTGTAACGGATACCTTGGATGAGAACTTGACTCCAGGTCAAGCTGAAATCAAGGGAGCTGCAGCGAAATTCTTCGATGTAACAGTTCAAGGTCAAACCGTGACTGCAACGATGAAAGATTTTGCGAATGCGGGTGACTACGGTAACCAAGAAGTAGAGCTCGTGATTCATGCCAAAGTGAAGAAAGGCTCAACTGTTCCATCTATTGAGAACAAAGCTAAGATTACTTACACCAACAAGAATGACCAACAAGGTGAGAAAGAAACCAAGCCGGTCACTGTTACACCACCACCAATCACGAAGAAGGTGAATGGTCAGGAACACGCAGATCTTGGTAAGTTATCAGAAATCTTTACTTATACGATTGACTCAACGGTTCCACATGTGGCAGATACCTTCACCATTTCAGATGATATCGTCAAAGAATTGGCATTTGAAGGAGAAGCAACGGTCACTGTTGATGGCCAAGCTGTTCAAGACCTCACTGTAACAACAGAAGGTCAACGTTTGACGGTCACATTTGGTAAAGAGCAAGTGAAACAATATGCTGGTAAAGCTGTACAAGTTTCATTTAAGGCTAAGGTGAAGGAAGGCATTACCTTTGATGCACTCTTAGCGACTTATCCAAATGAATCAAAAGACAAGCCGGTAGTACCAAATACTGCTAGCTACATCATTAATGATAATCCTGATTCTAAGAAAGAATCAAAACCAGTTACAGTTACACCACCACCAACCACTACTCCAGAGCTTAAGAAGGAAGTAAACGGAGCAGAACGTTATGATCTTGCAAAACGTAATGAAGAATTTACTTATACTTTGAAAACAACAATGCCTGCCAGCGCAACTGTGTTTGAGATGACAGACGAGTTGAAAGAAGTTCTAGAATTTGTCGGTGAGAATGCTTCAGCTACTGTTAAACTTGATGGTGAGGATGCAGGATCGAAGGCGACAGTGACACTTTCTGGTCAAGTCATCAAAGTTGCCTTTACAGAAGCTTCTGTAAAAGCAGATGCCGGTAAGTCAATTGAAGTGAATTTCAAGGCTAAGATTAGAGATAATGCCAACTTATCAGCTTATGTGAATAAAGATGGTAAGACTGAAATTCCAAACAAGGCTTCTTACGACATCGATCACAATCCGAAATATCACAAGGATTCCAATGAAGTCCCAGTAACGCCACCAACACCAGAAGTGCCAGAAATCAAGAAAGATGTGAACGGCAAAGAAGCTGAAACTCTTGACAAACGTGATGAAGTCTTCACTTATAATGTGAAAACAAGTGTAGCGCAAGATGCGACAGCCTTCAGCGTAACCGATAAGATCGAAGATGTTCTTGAGTTCGCAGGAACTTCAAGTGCTAAATTGAATGGTCAAGCTCTTGATGTAAGTCAAATCAAGGTAGAAGGACAAACCATCACCTTGACGCTTACAGAAGACCAAGTGAAAGCCAATGGCGGTCAAGCTGTGGAATTGAGCTTCACTGCGAAGATTAAAGCGGGAGCTGATTTGACTCCATATCTAACAGATCGTGGATTCACTGTTCCAAATACAGCTTCTTATGATGCGAAGTTCCCACACAAACCAGGGCTACACAAAGATTCGAATAAAGTTCCGGTAATCGTTCCAAAAGAACCAGAACCAGAAATTTCTAAGAAGATTAATCGTACCTTGGACCACTTGGATGTGGAATACGACGCACCATACATGTATAATGTCAATACAACTTTGCCAAAAGATATTGATAAGTACAAAGAGTTCACAGTCACAGATACACTCGAACCGGTCTTGGCAATCGCTGATACACCAGTAGCCTATGTGGACGGTCGTGATGCAAATGGAGCTCTTGAAACAAGTGTTGAAGGAAATACTGTCACTGTAAAAGTGAAAGATTTCGCTCGATTGAAAGGTTTCAAAGAGATTCAATTGTACATCCCAGCTAAACTCAAAGCGAATAGCGATTTGAAAGCTTATAAGGACCAATTGGTACCAAACAAAGCAACTGTCAACTTCAAGGATGCCAATGGTCAATCTGGCAGCAAGGAATCAAAACCGGTAACGGTGAAACCACGTGACCCAGAAAAACCAACAGATCCGACACCAGGTGAACCTGCTAAGACAGTTGGACCAGAAAATGGATCAACACCAGGGACTTCATACAACTTGCCAAATGCAACAGATACTTTCCGCTTCGATATCACTACTCCGGTTCCAACGGATCCAGTGGATGAAAATGGAAATGCCAAGAAAGATCAATATGGTCGTCTTGTCAAGACAGATTTGACGAACTTCACGATCAGTGATGAAATCCATTCAGTTTTGAAAGTCAATAAAGACCGAATCGCTCTTAAAGTTGAAAACGCTCAGTTTGACAAGCTCAAAGCAGCTCTTCAAGCTCAAGTTGAACAGGCAGAGAAGGAACTGAAAGCTTTGACAGGTAAGTCAATTGATGAGACCTCAACAGAGGATAACAAGAAGGAAGATTTGAAAGCGGCGGAAGCTAAAGTGGCTGAATTGAAAGCGAAGTTGGAAGCAGCTAAGGCAGCGCAACCAGCTAAACCAGCTGAAGCGGAAACGCCGGCAACTCAAGCTACATCTGATTCTTCTGCAACAGAAGATAAGAAACCTGCTGACACCGAAACAAGTCAAAACCTTGCAAGCCTAGAGGCAGAGTTGAAAGTAGCTGAAGAAAACTTGGCTAAGCTTCAAGCACCAGCGGAGAAAGAAGCAGAATTAGCACCAGCTGATAAGAAACAACAACAAGAGAAACTTGAAAATGAAATCAAGAACCTGAAAGAAGCTCAAACTAAGCTTCAAGCGGCTATTGATAAATTGAGTAAGGTTTCAAATGATCGTAGTGAATTAGTAGGTAAAGAGTTGGAAGCAATTGCCACTGTTACTTACGATGAAGTTCAAAACATTGTAACTCTTGAAATCAGCGATAAGGATGTTCTCGAAGCCTTGAAGGGAAGTAAAGTAACTCTCGTTCTTTATACAAACTTCAGAGAAGGAACAGATTTTGCACAATTCGCGACAGGTGTACCAAATACGGCAAAAGTAAGCTTTAACGATAAATCAAAAACTACCAACAAGGTTGTGGTGACACCACCGGTTCCGGTAACGCCACCAGCTCTAAATATCCCACCAGCAGAGGGGGATATTCCGAAAAAACCAACAGAACCAGGTAAAACATTGCCAAATACAGGTTCTGAAGGATCTTCAATCTTTGGAGTACTTGCAGCCCTTACTCTAGGACTTGCTGGACTTCTAGTTTGGAAGCGTAAAGCTGAACGTTAGTATCATATAGTAAGAGGAGAGTAGAAAATTTTACTCTTCTCCTTACTGTATATTGAAAGTGTTAAGGAAAGAATAATGAGTAGAAAAAAATTATTAAAGTTAGGGATTTCTATACTTGCTTTAAATGCTCTTGGAGTAGTAACTTATCATGTAGCTCCTGACTTGTATCGAATTCCAACAGTGCATGCAGAAGAGACTCCGGCAGAAGATGAAGAAATTCCAGACGGACAAGAGCGAAACATTGCAAATACGTTCAAAAGAATGCTCAATAATATAGAATCTTCGATTAAGGATTATACAGATAATCCAGAAGAGGAGAATAAAGAACTCCTAGAGGGTGATGTAGAAGAAGCAAAGAATTTTTTTGAGACTGCAAAGAAGGCAATGAAGAGTCCAGAAGGTCAAAAAAGTTTTGCGGCGCTTGAAGCTCGCTACAATTCTTTAAAAGCTAAGGCTGAGGCGCTTCTCTCAGGGGGAGATTTAAAAGAAGAACATCAAGAAGTTACAACTACTGAGGAGATTCCTTACCCATCTCGGACAGAAAACAATGCAGACCTCGCTGAAGGTACTCGAAAGGTAAAACAAGCGGGAGAAAAAGGTCAGAAGAAAGTTGTTTGGGATGTTACTTTGGTAAATGGCGTTGAGAAAAAACGTGATAGAAAGAGCCAAACAGTAATTAAAGAACCAGTAGAAGAAATCATCGAAGTTGGAACTAAGAAAACAGGTGTTGAAACCAAAGAAACAGTGACTGTGGAGGAAAAAGTTGCTTTCAAAGAAGAAACGAAAGTAGACCCAGCACTGGATAAAGGTCAAACGCGTGTTGAAGAAGGTGAAGAAGGTATCGATGAAGTCACTTATGAAGTGACAAAAGTGGATGGTGTTGAAAAATCTCGTAAAGAAGTTTCACGCAAGACTAAGAAAGTTGCAAAAAACAAGATTACTTATACAGGTTCAAAAGCTGTTGTAACGACTAAGGAAGTAACCAAAACTGAAGAAGTTGTCTTCCAGACTCGTGAGGTTGAAAATGCACTCTTAGCCGAAGGTGTTCGCCGAGTGAAAACAGCTGGGCAAAAAGGTGTTCGTACGATTGTTGAAACAGTGACTTACACAGATGGTGTTGAAACAGGCCGCGAGGTGAAATCAAATACAATCACTACTCCAGCAGTAGACGAAGTTGTCGAAATTGGAACTAAGAAAGCAGCGGTTGTAACGACTAAGGAAGAGACCAAGACAGAAGAAGTTGCTTTCCAAACTAAGGAAGTAACAAATCCAAATCTTCCAGAAGGAAGTCGTCAAGTGAAAGCTGTTGGTAAGAAGGGTGTTCGCACCATTGTTTATACCGTGACTTACACAGACGGCGTTGAAACAGGTCGAGTTGAGAAATCAAACACAATCACTACTCCAGCAGTAGACGAAATTGTCGAAATTGGAACTAAGAAAGTAGTAGCCCCAGTTGTAACGACTAAGGAAGAGACCAAGACAGAAGAAGTTGCTTTCCAAACAAAGGAAGTAACAAATCCAGATCTTCCAGAAGGAAGTCGTCAAGTGAAAGCTGCTGGTAAGAAGGGTGTTCGTACGATTGTTGAAACTGTCACTTACACAGATGGCGTTGAAACAGGTCGTGTTGAGAAATCAAACACAATCACTACTCCAGCAGTAGACGAAGTTGTCGAAGTTGGAACTAAGAAAGTAGCTTCTACAACAACCAACGGTAATAAGAATGATACTGCAACAACAGGGAATCAAGCTGAAAGCACTAAGAAAGAAGAAACTGCAAGCCAAGAACAGAAAGTTCTACCAAGCACAGGTACAGCTTCTACCAGTCTTCTTTCAATGGTTGGTTTATTTATCGCTGGTCTAGTAGGCTTTGTCGTTCGTAAGAAAGACTAAGGCTCTCTAATTGTACAAAAGCATCTTTTGTACGAGAAATACTAAAAAGAACCCAGAATTTATTCTTGGGTTCTTTTTTATAAAAAATTAAATATATTAATGTTTATGTGTAGCTTGAGTACGTTATGAAACTCATGGAGTGATAATAGGTTCAACAATAAAACAGCTATTTACATAGTGTAAACGCCTGTTCTGAAATTTTGATATTTTAATTATTCTCACCGAAAATTGACAATCTGGAAATACAAAAAAGTAAATATTTTTTTATATCTGCTTTCAATTTCCCTTTCTTTGTGTTAGAATGAGATGAACATTTCTTTTGAAATGATTAAATAATCATTTTTAATTTTGGAGGTACATTATGAAATGGAAAAATCGCATGAGAATGCCTTTTTCTACTATTTTCAGTAGAAAAAAACAGGCTTTTCTCGGACTAGTCGTTTTACTTTTTTCTATTTTTCTTCTTCCGCTTCAATCTTATGCGGCTTTAGAAGAAATAAAAAATGAAACGGATATCTCAACCTTGGATATTCGTAAGTTTAATTTGAACATCAACAATTTTAGTGTTTTATCTAAATCACAGGCTGTTGATCAGTTTCATTTATCGAATCCCCACTATGAGTATCTCTGGGGTGGTGCCTATCCAGGCGAGATGGAGAACTTTACTCTTAAAGTAGATAAAAGTAAAAAACAGGATCAAGTTTTTGAAAATCCTCTTTCTCTAAAATTCACAAATATTGGGACAGTTAATGGTAAGCAAGTAGATGCTTATCTAAATTTCAATAAAGTAACCCTACACTATCTTAATACTGCTCAGGCAGAATCTGAGATGAATAGTGCTCAAAAATCTACTGTTGAATTTTTCTCAATTTCTGAATTATGGGAAAGTAGTGCTTTTGAAATTGGTAATGTTCCTTACGTAGATGCGAATCATGATTACATCATGAATAAAGCATTTTGGATTGATGCTGATGTAACAGCCGAGTTGAGTTATGCAGATGGTTCAGAGACAGATTTGAAGTTGGTCATGAAACCAACGGATATCGATGCAATGGATGCAAACAACTTGAAGGAAACCTTCTATATTAAAGGTTATCAAAATGATGTTAATCTTCGTCTGATGAACAATGCCAATGTTTTGAAACAGGAAGACCAAGGAGAACGAACTGCTTGGATTGCGACTCAGATTACAAGTGGTAGCTATTCTGAGAACAATATCTCTGGTTTCGCCCTTCGATCGAATAGTAATAGGATGAATTTTGCTTATTCATCAACAGAGGTTGCTTCGGCCGTCTTTGGTCTTTATATTGAAAAAATTGATCCGAGCCCTGTTCTAGCAGTGGATCCTACAGAGATTCCAGCTAAGGAGGGACAAGATGTAACCTATAAAGCTACGTTTAAAGTTCCGGTTCCAGGTAAGGACATTTTAGCAACGCCTTCATCTATCGAAATGGTTCAGAAATTTGATGAGCGCCTTAATTATCAAGGACTTAAAGTGGAATCAGGTGGAGTGACTCTGCAAGAAGGACGTGACTATACGATTGAGAAGTCAGGTCAAATAGTTACTGTTAAAATGACACCTGAATACATAAAAGCAAATTCTTCTGCTGAAATTATTGTAACTTATAATACTACTACAAACAAAAAAGTAGAAGAAAAAGGTTCTGGAAAGATTGACAATACTGTAACATTGCATGTTGATAATTTATCAGCTCCTTCTAATCAGGTAAGCACGGCCCTCCTTTATGAAAAACATCATGAGTTTGTGAGTGGAACCCCAGGCAAAGAACTTCCACAAGAAGTGAAAGACCTGCTTCCAGCAACAGAAAAGAACTTGTCTAATGGTACTCAAGTAACGCCAACACAACCAAGCCAAACAGAAGTGAAGACGGCAGAGGGTACATGGAGCTTTAAGTCTTATGACAAGGCATCAGAAACCATCAATGGAGCGGATGCCCACTTCGTCGGTACTTGGGAATTCACCCCAGCACCAACTTACAAGGCAACACATGAATTTGTCAGCGGAACGCCAGGCAAAGAACTTCCGCAAGAAGTGAAATCCTTGCTTCCGGCAGACCAAACAGACTTGAAAGACGGTAGTCAAGCGACTCCGACTCAACCAAGTCAAACAGAAGTGAAGACCGCAGAAGGTACATGGAGCTTCAAGTCCTATGACAAGGCATCAGAAACCATCAATGGAGCGGATGCCCACTTCGTCGGTACTT
>ERZ773018.1464-NODE-1464-length-12570-cov-2.797363_pt1 | contig 12570 bp, 10 predicted proteins | sample MGYA00580840_ERZ773018 | MGnify/ENA primary metagenome ERZ773018 (study PRJEB29015, sample SAMEA2738125) | human oral metagenome | biome: human oral; feature: human-associated habitat; material: saliva | place: China | collected 2256 ... | reverse complement strand
CTTTTTAGTATTTAGAGTTTTGATTTCTAGAGTTAGATCATTGACAGATTTTTCTAATCTACTTATAATATCTCGCATCTTAGAATTGTCTTCTGTTAAAGTATCTACTTTATTCTTCAGTAGAGTATTTTCTTCAGTAAGTTTATCTATCTTATCATTTAGAGTCTTACGTTCTTCTCTACTTTTTCTATTTTCTTCTTCTAGTAAATCATTTCTCTCTTCAGAAGCTTTAAGGTCAGCTAATACAGTGTCCTTAAACTTAGTGTAGGCTACTAGCCCATCTTCTATATTTTTGATATAGTTTGCACTTACTTCAGCAGAATATTTCTTCCTTGCTAGCATGTAAGAAACAAAAGAACCAGTAACAGTGGTAGCTATAGTGATTATACCACTTAGTATAATTTCATTCATTTTATTACTTCTATAAACTTATTCTGAGTTTCTTTAATATATGGGTTCTTCTCATCTACTTCCACTTCCACTACAACATCCCTTTTTTGAAACCATCTAATGAAAAACCATTTAGAAGGATTTCTCAAAATCTTTTTGCTATGTACTATAATATGCTTTTCACTAATAAAATTAGGGGATACTACTACTGAATTAGGATACCTAAGAGATAGGTCTAACTGATACCATTTGTCTTTTATCATAGTATCAATACTAAGATTTTTAACAAATATAGTATCATTCATTTTAATAGTATCTACTCTATTAGCATTGCTTTTTATATAATACAAAGCCTGTAATTCCTTGTCTTTTATCTTCAACTTCTTTGCAGTAGTCAATAATTCTTGAGTTACAGAATCATTGATATTACGTAGCTCCTTTACTGAAAAGGATAATAGTCTATTATTATTGACTATAGAATCCTTTTCTAGTAAAGATGCTTCATAATTAGAAATAAATCTATCCCTGTCAAATTCGGTAGATTTCAATTTCTTATACAAAAATATTGAAGATAATATAGAACCAACACATATTAGAAATATAGCTATTCTAATATTGTTCATATTACAAATCTATAATTAGATATAAAACCTTTGGATCTTTTTTACTACCTAAATTATCATATTGATATTTAGTAACAGTTTCTACTCTAACAGATTTTTGTATAGTAGTTTCTAGTTCACGTACTTTATCTTCTAACACTTTTATATTGTTATAAAGAATAGATAGATTATCAGCAAATTCCTTTGGAATTAACATAGTCCAATTTTTCTCCAATTGAATTTCTTCACAAGTAATAGTATCTCTACCTGTATATACATAAGTCTCAAACTTTCTCTCTGCTGGATAACCTACAGTTACATAAAGCCCTAATCTTCTAAATCCTTTAGGTACTTTCTTCATAGTACAAGCAAAAGACTCATCATAAGTAAGGTAAATATGATTAGGCATAAACATGATTTGATCTAACCCTTTACCTGTGTACTCATCATATATGTTACCCATTAAAGTAATTGGATAAACATTTACTTCTTCTTCTTTCTTATCAGTAACTACCTTCTTTTTTAATTGGTATTTACCTCCTTTTACATACTTCTTTTTATCTTGAAAGCATGCCTTTTTGCATTCGCAGCTCATAATATTATACTATTCTAATTAATGGGGTAATAAAAGTCCAACCTATATCCACATGGATATACTCAGTTCTAGCAAAGTATAATCCTGATTCTGGATTAGTCAATTTAAATCTAATACTTACTTTATTGTCCTCAGTAGAAAATTCTCCATACTCTTGTATTATATTACTTCTTCTAATATCATTAAGAATACTCTCAAATTTTTGTGATCTCCATTGTTCAAAATCAGATGGAATAGAATCAGAAATTTTTATAAGTTCCGCTGGATAAGTAGATACCCAATACTCATATTTATATTCTGCAGTTTTAGTAAAAGTTATATCTATATAATAAGGATTACCAGTAGAATCTTTTATATTTCTAAATGATTCCTTATCTATAATTAATATTCTATCAAGAATAGTTATAGCATTTTCTCTATCCACATTTGGTGTATTAATTTTTATATCTAAATCATCCCAAAAATCATCTACTACACAAGAGTTGATAGATATTATCTTATCTCTATGCTTTGGAACTACTACAGGAATGTATACTCCTGGAAAAGCTCTTACTGCATGCCTATTAGTACCTAAATGTCCTCTAAATATTACCCCTTTTTCATTAGGTATCAAAGTAAAATAATGGGTATTGCTATAATGTCTTTCCCATCTTAGGTTTTCAGAAGGATCTAGAGGTCTTCTAAATATAGAAGAAAATTCTGACCATCGTAACGGAATTTTTTTAGCTTCTTCTAAAGTGTAAGAAGTTTGTATATCAAATACCAGAGTTTCAAATACATTTTTATGCTTGACCCAATTAATCTTTTGAGGATTATATCTTATAGTATTTCCAAATGCCAAACAAGGCATTTTTATCAGATCATAATCCTCTTGAGGTTCAGGGTAATTACTTCTAGCTGGATTACGTATTTTATTTAATAACTCTTCCGCAGTAAGTATTTTGTAATATAATCCTATCTTCATATACTTTAAATTTATATGGTAGAGAAGTTTTACCCTCCCTACCATAATTATTAAACTCTATATTTTACTGTAAACCCATTTGTAGGAATATTAGATGGTTCTTGGAAGAACACGCTAATACCATTAGTATCATGGTAATTTACTGTATACTTATCAGTAGGTATCTTAGCTCCAGAATCTATATCAAATAAGTCTATATTAGTATTCTTGGATTTAGGATGTAATATAGCTAAAACAGAAGCAATATCATTTATAGTATAATCTTGAGAATCTGAGTTTAGATCTATATCATTACCTAACTGTCTTACCTTAAACAATAAAATATTAGCATTTCCTTGAATCTTAATACTCCTATCATCATTTTCACCATAGTAAGCTACTATATTATTAAGTTCTGGTACAACACTAGATCTTAATACTATACCCTTTAATTCACTGATAAATTCTACAGTATGCACAGAAGTATCTAATGGATCATGAACTGGATCTATTATAGCTACTTTCTTAACATATTCTTCAGATCCTTTGACATACTTCCTATAAACTGTTACAGGTTTATTGCTACCATCTGTGTCAGGTACAAATGTTCTCATCTTGCCTTCTAAAGGCATTTCATGAAGACCTTGCCATAAAATATCAATAGATCTTAAAGTAACTTCTGAGAAAGCATCACTAACTAATTTCCTAGCTCTTACAAAATGTAACCTACTAGCTAAAGAACTCATAGATGCTTTTTCTAAAGAACCATCATTAGATAGGAATATTTCTGAAGTAGGAGTTTCTACACCAGTATCTACCCAGTCTTGGTCAGATTGTCTAGTACCAATTATAGCATAATTATAATATATATTAGCTAGATCCCTCCAAACATACTCAGTAGCATTATAAGCATACTTGAAATCAGGACCTTTAACTCCAAATGTTGGATTCTTAGTTAAAGTATCTTGATTACCATAAACTATCTTTGCAGTAACTTGACAATCAAATTCCTTTTGAGTAGAGAATGTATAATCAGACATTACATTACCCTGATATAGTTTACCGTTATATTTTCTAGCTTTTAGTTCATCATTTGAAACTTCTTCAAAGATAGTCTTATTAAAACTGAAAACATTAGGTCTTACTATTTTAGGAGCATCTTTCCAGTCCTTAGATTCTTCTCTTGAGAATATAGAAATATAGTTAAATTCTTTTACTCCCCTCTTAGTCCAAGTATGAGTTATGATGTTATAAGCATATGGGAAGTTAGCACCCTTTTCACCAAATAATGGGTTTTTATTAGCATTATCTTGGTTACCATAAGCTATAGATCCTGCTTGAGTATGTGGTATAGATTCCTTAGAATCAAAAGTACCATCACTCATTTCATTACCGAAATATATAGGATCTGTATGTAGTTTAGCTTTTAACTTGCTATTTGTAACTTCATCATAACTAGTATTACTAAAGCTGAAAACATTAGGAGTTTTTACAGCAGGCGGTAAACTAGGTTCTCGCCAATCTTCTGCTTGATTTCTATTAGCTCTTAAAATATAGGAGAACTTATTAGTATCTCTAGTCCAAGTAATATAAGTAACTAAATAAGCATACTTGTAGGTAGATCCTTTACTTCCAAATTCTGTAGTATTAGAATATGGATCACTATTACCATACATTAACTTTGGAGATTCCTGTATAGCTGGAATAGTAGCCTTTACTTTAAAAGTATTATCTGATAAGACATCCCCAAAGTAAATATCTCCAGTATGACCAGAAGCTCTTAGAGTATTATTAGCAGCTTGCTTATAAGCAGTATTACTTAAACTATATACATCAGCTGTAGTAACTGTAGGAGGTGCTACCCAATCTTCTTCAGTGTTTCTACCTTTCACTTCTCTATAAGTAAATCTGATAGACTTAGAGGAAGCTACCTTTAACTCCCAAACATGATCAGTAATACTATAAGCATATCTAAACTCAGAAGACTTAGAATCGCTGAAATTAGGATTTTTATTTATAGCGTCTTGATTACCAAAAACAGTTTTATTTGTATGTGTTGGCATTATATCTTGTTTGTATTTAAAAGTACCATCAGATAAAACATCACCTACATATAGATTACCCGAATAGTTTCTTGCTTTAATTTCTGCTTCCGAAACTTCTATTAAAGAATCTTTAGAGAAACTTGTTACATCAGGCCTTGTTACTGTAGGAGCTGGAGGAGTAGGTGGAACTGGTGGAGGAGTACTGCCACCATTAGTGGGGAAAGTAAAAAGATCTTCCCAATTTACTCCCTTATTATAGCTTACCTGTAGTACATTATTTTGAACCCTAAGTTTAGGAGTTATACCATCATTACCGTTAGTACCATCAGTACCTTTAATTTTCTTACCTGTGTCTACATCATTTATAACCCAAGTATCATTATCACTGATAGTTATTTTAGCAGGATCTCCTTGAGGACCTTTTAATGAATTTAACCATTCTGTTAATGTGCCAGTGTGAGGTTGGTTATTTTCTACTGCTAATTCGTAAGCACTTTTACCTGCTTTACCTTCAATATTAACAGCAGAATCTAATATTTTAAATGTGCCTTCAGTCTTAGCTTGTATTTGATCAGGGTTTAGAACTCTAACTATTACATTCTTTCCAAATTTAAGAGTACCATTATAGAAAGAACCTCCATGAGTTAAATCTAATACAGTATTATCAGGAACTTCAATAGTACGACCTTGAAGATTAAAGTTGTATCTAACAGCATATATCATTTTGGAATCACCTTTATCAAAAGTATTTTCCCTTATAACATATTCTCCTAGAATATTAGGTCTTAGTATTTTATAACCATATGTACTATTAGTAGTGTCTAATCTATCTGCAAGTTCTATAGTATTCTTTTTCCCATATTGAAGATCTTCTCTATTTAATGGGAAGAAGTTCTTATAGGCATAGTTTATTTCAAATTTATACTTCTGATATAAATTTTCAAACGCGTTTTCTACTCTACTTTCAATTGTAGGTAAATCTTTGATCCTAAAATATGTTTCATGTATAACATTCCCATCTGCATCAGCTAGAGCTTTATGAGCTATAAACTCATCATATAACTCTAAAGATTCACTTTTTTCTTCAGCATAAATAGCATCAGTCTTAGATAATAGCTCCCCAAATAAATGCTCTGCTTTAGTCCAAATTCCAGCATGATTACATCTATAAAGAACAGCATTAGCTAGAGGACTTCCTACAAAAGCATGATCTCCTACTTTAGGATTCTTAACAGCAGCTGTTAATTCCGATACTTCATTGAATAATCCTTTAAAACTAGAAGATCCTGTAGTGAACCATTCCCAACTAGAATCCTTCTCTATAGTTTCTTTTGTTGTATTCTGACCTATAAATCTTATAACCTCATATATACCAGATTCTACATCATAGTAGGAGATTACAGTATTTACTTTCTTACCTTGAGCTGGAGATAAACTTGCAAACCATTTCTTCACTTCATCTATCCTAGTTACATATCTAGGAGCAGATAAGAAGCCATAAGAACTAAGGTTTAGTAAATCATTCACAGTAGTAAGGACGTTAATATTGTCCTGTACTACTGGAATCTTTTCTTCACCAGTAAGATGAGAAGTGTCATTAAAATCAGTATCCTTTACCCCATAGAAAGAAAGGATCTGCTTTTTTAAATCGAAATTTCCCATTTAAATTTAATTTTTATGTTGTAATTTTTTATACTCTAATTCCATCTTCTCTCTTAACTGCTTTTCTTTAAAGGCTAACTCTTTCTTGAAATGCTCTTCATTTTGCTGTAGTGTTAGTCTCTCTTCTTCAGAGAAAGCGTCATCGTCAGTACGGAATACCATCTGATTATAGTTATGTTCTGCTTGAAGCATAGCTATCTTCAATCTAGTTTCATTATCCCTCTGATTGATAGTATCCTTTAATTGCATTTCTAGTTGCCTATGCTCAAGTTCTTTCTGTTGCATTTGCTGTTGCATTTGCATTTCCTGTTCTTGTCTTTGCTGTACAGCTTGTTGCATTTCTATCTCATTCTGAGTAATCATATTGATTTTCTCAGCAACAGAAGCAGAAGAATAAAGCTTGAGAATAGAAGAGAATGAAAGGGCTTGATTTTGTAAAGCAGCTTGCGCTAACTGATCAATCTTCATATTAAGATTGTTAGTAGCAGAAGAAGAATCTACAACTAACCCATAATCACATTCGGCAAATTCATCTCCAGGAATCATCATTAACTGAAGAGATTGATCTGGTAGAATATGCTGGAATTTAGTAGTAGTTCCTTTGAGAGCTATCTTAGCTGTTTCTAAGAAGCATTCAAGTACTCTTTTCTTTAGATTATCGTGAGTAGCAAATAACCATTCAGTAATAGTAGAAGATTGTAAATTAGATCTTTCTACCCCACCAACAGTTTCTCTATTATAGATTTGACCTTCTCTTTGTCTAGAGATACCAGCTACTTCACCCATTTCAGCTTTAATAGATTCTAATAGCTGTATGTGAGAAGCTATAGCATTAGATAGATCCATATCAATAGATCCAGCCATATTGTTATTCAAAGCTCCAGATAACTTACCTAGAGAAGCCCCTCTATTACCTTCATTGAATGAATCTACTACAGCAATATGAGAAGTCTTTAAATAATACAACCATTTATCTACTTGCCAATCATCAGGCATTTTAGCAAAGTCTAACTGAATAACTTTACCTAGGTTATCTTGTACTAACTTATTCAATTTATCATGCACTAGATTATACTGATAGTTATATTGCTTCATCATATCCACCATAGAATAAGGTGAATTTTCATTGATGCTATATACAGAACCTATAATACCAAAATGACATTTAGAAGGATTGGATAACCTGTTGTATTGAATCTTTCTAGGTCTAATATTAACAAAGACATCCTTGCCTAATAGAGTACCTTCCCAAGCTTCATTGATACTAATAATCTTTTCTGTTTCTCCTAAATCCTTGTCTATTACATAATCTTCAGGCATCAAGTTAGTAATCATTTCACCTGTATCAGGATCTATAGAAGTAACTTTTTTAAGTCTTCTTCTAGACTTCCAATATACTTGAAGTACTCTAATGTTACCTCCTTTATCATAAGGTCTGATAACATCACCATTTATTGCAGACTCTATCGTTTCATCTTCTAATTCTAAGAAGTATTCAGAAAGCATGTTATTAAAGTTCTCTGAATCACTATTATCAGAATAAACAGAGTTCTCTAATTTCTTTAAATCTCCAGGTTTTAGATCATCGTAATAATGATCGTATATCTTAGATAGAGGCCAGTAGTCTTCTATTACTATAATATCAGAATCTTCTAAGTTAGCAGAATTTCCTGCTTTAAAAGCTCTTACTCTTAAAGGATTTAATCTTTCTAAAGTAGGTTCTCCATTTACTATATCACACTTATAAATTTCTTCCCCTACAATCATAGCATCCATAAATCCTTGATTGAATAATAATGGGAAGTCTAATTCTTTAGCATAATGATTAAGTAAGTTACCTCTAATTTCTCTTAAATCCTGCCAAGAAGAATACTTCTTAGCTAGCTCTTGAGCTTGTTGTTGAAACTCTTCTTCACTTTGAGATTCTTGTTGTAGTACTGCTAATAAAGATTGCTGAATAGCATTTATCTTATCTTCTTCTATTTTTGATATAGCAGTTGGATTAGTTACGATTACTTGATAATCAAAAGGTCTTCTTATTTCCTCACCTCTTAATACATTAAGTTTAGAGTTTATAATAGGATAATGTTGAATGTTATCTGGTATATATGTAGACTCTAACGAATAAGGATTAATAAGATCTTCCATATCTTTTATATCAAGAATCCCGTTAACTAAATCATAGTTAATTTTTTGATCTTTGACATTCTTCCTGATCATATTGGAAAAAGCAATGGAAGCGTTTTCTGCCCACTTCACACACTGCTCTTTCCACTCTTTATTCTTTTTTGATTCAGGTATATTTTGAGGTGGAAAATTTAATTTCATATTCTATAAATTTTATTTACTCAAATATATAGATTATCCCAAAAAAGAAAATCCTCTTATTACTTTTTTAATGCTTATTAAACCTCTTGTCATAGTTGTTTTCAAAGAAAGGATCTCTCCCTTTATAGTGCTTAGATTTACCAACTATACTAGTAGGATTTTCATTGTAATCAATACGCTTTTGTTCTCTATAAAGCATCAATATTCCTAAGCATGAAACCCTATCAAAGTTACCTACAGAATTATAAGCAATCAATTCTTTAAGCAAAGCTATATTCTTGATATTATATAGATTAGCTTTAGTTTCTGTTTCTTCTCCAGCAACACTCAGCATCAACCATTCTCGTATTCTTTCTTTAGCATAAGAGTTTACAGGTGCTGTAGCAGGAATACCTTTAGAAGTATTTCCTATAGGTGGAGTTTTTAAAATCTGCTTAGAAGTAAGGAAAGGTAATGTATCTTCTAAAAGGAATAGCATATTCTTCTGGGAACAATAAGCAAACATCCCCTTCTTATTATTTTCATAGCATATCTTACAGTTATAGAATAAAGCTAATGAACAACAAGTTTCATAGAATAGATCTGCCCTTTCTGGTCTTCCTGTATATTCACATACTATCTGATCTGTGAACAAATCTAATACCATAAAGCTACCTAAAGAGGAAGTTTCAGCTTGGTCATTATCATAAGGGTCTAATGCAGCTATGTATCTACCTTGAGTTGGTTTACCAGAAGAATCCTTTATAGGGAGAGCAAAGAACTCTATAGCGCCTTTAATCTTATTGGTCTTATGAGGGAATACTCTAATGGGTAAATCATCTGATGGTACAAACTTAACATTCATTCCTTCTCTTACTACATCACCTACATAAACATCAGATAAGCTATTAGGATCAGATTCTAATTGACCTAACCTTTCATTTAAAAGAGCTAGAGGGAATATAGAAGAAGTAGCTTTTAGAATAGCTTCTTTAGGAGTAATAGGATTTTCTGCTATAGTTCTTATGATAGTATCAGGATCATCTGAATTATATTTAGCATTAAATCTATTCATGAGAATGTCTAATAAAGACATTACTACATCAGATATACCATCTTTATTGTATCTACCTTTACGATTCATAAATCCTGGGAAGAAGTAACAGAACTTAGGCTTGCCTGTACCTGCTTCATCATAAACATTAGGTAAACCATAGATCTTATAACCATCAGGATTATACATTAATTCTTGAGCAGAATAGAACTCTGATTCATCTGAACCTGCCGTACCTAAAGCATATATAAGACCATTAACAGCTTCACCATCTTCTACAGAAGGTAATAGAGTATTATACAAGCCCAATAAAGAAGGGAAAGAACCAAACTCTTCAATAAGAATATAACCTCTCTTACCACGAGCTTTAGATTCATCATCCTTAACAGCTACTCCCATAACCATATTTAGAGTACCTTTTTCTACTCCAGTTTCAGCATCCTTATAACCAGACTTCCAAGTCATTTCATTGAGAGAGTCTTTTATTCTAGCTCTAGGGAACTCAGTATTCTCTGCTACAAAGTCAATATCTACTATGTATTTAGATATAGTACCATCTTTATCTTTGATGTATTCTTTTAAATATCCCAATAGAATGGTGACTCTATCTTTAGTGGCTTCCATGGATTCACCTAAAACGAATCTCTGAGCCATAATAGAAGCTAAGGTAAATGATTTCCCAGCACCACGTCGAGCTAATTCTGCACAATGTTTACCACCTTCAAAATTATTATATAACCCCCCAAATCTAGCTTGTTCTAAATAATGGGTTCTAAGATAAGCCCCTTCCCAAAATTCAGGGAATGCTTCTACACGACTAGCAACTTTAGTAGAACCATCTTTAAAGACAGATAACTTCAATCTAGAATAGTTCAGATAGTAGTACATTATACCAGTAACCCATTCCCCATCAGATTCTCTTACATAGCCTTCTAAGCATCTTCTAACTTCTCTATCTAACCATTTCCTGTAATTAGAGTTAGGGCTAGCATTAGGTCTCATAAAAGTATAGCAACCATGCTTTTCATAGTGTATGGCTGCTTCTCTAAAGTAATCTATATCTTCTACTAGATGTGGGTTAGCTAAGTCTACTATGATTCTACCTTTACTGTCTCTAGGTAAATCTTTAGCTCTTTTTCTATTAGGGGATATAAGTGTTTGTATGTATGGTACAGAACGAACAAAGTGCAAGAATTGATCCTGCACTTCTTGAGGATACTTTCCTAGTAGTTCCTCTGTAATGTCCGTCTGATACTCATTAGTCTCAATCAGTATCATAAGTGTTAATAATTTTATCTAACAATAAACTTATAGTTTCTTTTTCATCTAAATCTCCAACTATTATAGAGCCTTGTTCAATTATAGAAAGAGAAGAAGCATGTTCTTTATACATCGCCATATGCTGGAATACCCTACTATTATGACTATCCCTATAATAGGATATTAGAGAATTAGGCTCTTTAAGGAGTTGTTTTAGTTTTAATTCTTTATGAAGCAAAGATCCCATCATCAAGTATAGATTTCTCTTTATTACCTCGCATTCTAGATGATTCGAGCACTTCAGAGAATAAGGCCTTCTCTGTCTTATCAAGCATCTCAAGCAAATCAGGCATATCTTTAATAGCCTTCATAATAGTGTTTACTTGGAATACTGGCTTACCTTTATCATCTCTCTCATTCACATCAATACTTCTTAATGACTTTCTTAGATTGTCTATCAAGAATCTAGTATCTTCTAACAGTAAGGAAGACATGGGTTTGAATGATTCATAATACTTAACAGCTTCCCATATCTTATCATCTGGTTGCCATTTTTCATCTAATCCTAACCCTTCTTTTATTTGCTTTAGTCTTTCTTCTTCATCAACATAAACTTGGAAATCAGAGCGGGGGTCAGAATAAAAGTATATAAAAGCTAACTCTTCTGTAGCTCTGCTTTTATCTTTAGTCTTATCTCTATTCCATAATGCCTTAAAAGGTTTTAAGGCTATAGCCTCTTCCGAGATTATAACCTTAGCACCTTCATATTTAAACAACTTGATCATATTCGTCTATTGTAAAATCTATATCCGAGTCTGTTAGTAACATATACTCATTCTTATCTAACTCTATTACTGGCATAGTGTACTTAACTATTTCAGTAACACCATTCATATCTTCTTTTAGAGAATCTTTAGGAATAGAGGTTTTTCTATACCTGGTTAAATTCAACATTACCAGGTCTCCTACCTTATAGTTTTTAACCATAGGTCCTACAGCAACTATTCTTTGTACTATAGAATAAGGGCATTCTGGATCTCTTAATATTCCTGTAACTTCAGTATCTCTATCAGCTGTTACTTGAATGAAATTATAACTCGGAGTTATCTTCTTTATATCTATCAAATTCATGTTTGTGTCTATAAAATTTACCTAAATAAGGGATACTAATACTTAGGTGGTTTTTTGCTTTTAATTCTTCATTGATTGCTTTCCAGTATAACCTATATATCCTATCCTCTTCTTTCTTAGTTAGCTTTTGGTGCTTCAAAATTAATGTACAATACTAAGTTAGAATCTTTTATTTGTGGAATAAATTTGGGATTCAGCTTATTCTCTATAAGGATATTCTTCTTTCTCAAAGAAGTTAGAAGTACCTGTAAGTGAGTAATAGTTATCCCCATTTCCTCTACTATCTTCTTTCTAGAAGTATCAGAGAGTATAGTAGCATCTAGTATATCTTTATCTAGTATCACATCTTTAAGTTCATGTCTTACTTTATAAAGCTTAGATGCTAATACACACTCTTTATTTGATAGCTTATGTATAGGCTTTAATATTAGAAACCAATTGTAGAATAATTCATCTAATGTCTTAGACTTTATCTTCAGTATGTTTGTTGGTTTCGTCATTACCTACCAATATTTGCTTTAAGGCAGTTTCTGCTAATTTAACTATATCTTCTGGATATTTATCTCTACTTTCTATAATTC